>Ga0209125_1001217_pt1 | contig 25460 bp, 27 predicted proteins | sample BarGraIncub1131A_FD_184503 | JGI IMG/M metagenome (GOLD analysis project Ga0209125, IMG submission 184503) | Arctic peat soil microbial communities from Barrow, Alaska - Barrow Graham LP Incubations 11-31A (SPAdes) (version 2) | ecosystem: Environmental > Terrestrial > Soil > Wetlands > Peat... | reverse complement strand
AGACGGAAGAATCGTTGGATATTTTCTGACTACGAAGAAAAGCGAGAACCGGAAGAAAAACTATTTTCAGAGCGCCACAGTGGCGGCACTTTCAGGCCGCCCGTGACATAGGGGTCGTGTTCTGACCGCGTGTTGGACGTGTCATGCGTTTCAATGCAACTATAAAGACTCTGTCACCTGCTTTACCTGGGCCATCACTCGCCCTGCAAGTCTGAAAAGATCCTGTGCTGCGACTCGGTGTTTTTCTGAAAGTCTGAAAATGTCCTCTGCCTTGTCTTCACGACCTGAGCCAGGGTCTGGATACCGCCCTGCCCACATTACAAAATGGGTAAGGATTTGCAGAATGACCTTGTCCTTAGAGCTGAGGTCGGGTACAAACTCCGCAAGTTTATCTAGCCGGTGGTGCTGGTGTTTCTTTTCTTCGGATGTATAAACTTCAATTCCGTTCTTCATTATCAACATAGCTTTCAGACAAATTTCAAGGCTATATCCAACCAGCATTAGTGCTACAGCGCAGTACTGACTATCACACATACCCTTCAATAAATCAGGCAGGTGTGACAAGTTCGGTTCATTTCTGACAAGAATGACTGCCGCTTCGGTCATGGCATGTGCTTGAGTAAGCCAGAGAACAGGATTCTTGAGGTCTTCGCTCGTCGGTGGGCGAGACATATCCTTCGGGTAACCCCCGAGAGTGCTGGCGGCACACCACCTATGCCAGGCAAGTGTACTGTAACCGAAGGGATCTTTACCGAAATCGTCACGATTTGGCTGAACTAATTTTCCTAAGTCCATTATAATTTTAGCCCAGTTGTGTTATTGGGAGAGTCCCCCCAAATGGATTACTTTTTAAAATTCCAGTCGCTGGCTTTCAGGCATAAACCCGTGATGTTCTAGCATGTCATAAATCGGCTCTACGGTAGTTACCGTCATGTGCGTTCTTCCATTTGGAGTGCCGAAAAAAGCATGATGGGTGTTCTTGGCAATGTCGACGCCTACAAGCAAAATTGTTTTAGAACCCCTGACTGATACCCTGATTTGCCTGAATAGCTCAAGTCTGTCCGTAACCTGGTTCATTCGACCCTCCTGTTAGTAGAATAAATGGCTATTCAATAACAGGTGACGATAGAATTAACAAGACTGGTATGACGACCCCATAACGTGTAACTTTGGGGGTTTACCTTGTGTCTCGTGTGATATATAACGTAGTTGAGTTGTCGACTAACTCGTCGAAGTCCAACTACAAAGTCAACTAATCAACTACGTCCCCTCGGCCCTTCGCTTACGTTGCGGCCAAGCCGCCACCGTCCACTTTTAGTGATTATGACGGGCTGAAACTTTACAAAATGGAAAGCTGCAATATAAGCAAATTACCACGTTTGGTAGACAACGGGTTGCAAACCATAAAACGCTGTAGCTACAGTAGGTTACCCGCCAAAGTTTACATTTTCCGCAGGCAACCACTGTTTACCGAATTGGAGCGGATAATGCGATCGTTTCCAAAACTATGTAAAGCAAAAAGGCATGCAACTCCGAGAAGTTGCATGCCTTTGTTTGCAAAACGTTAGTAGCTGACCGTCAAAACGGGATCTCGTCGTCGGGGTTGAAAACCGGTTCCTCGTAGGTGCTTCCCTGGCTGTGTTCCTGCTGGGAGGGCTTCGCGGCCGGACGCTGTCCGCCTCCTCCGCCTTCACCTTTGCCCGAAAGCATCTGCATCTTCTCGCCCACGATCTCCGTCGTGTAGCGGTCCTTGCCTTCCTTGTCCTGCCACTTCCGGGTCTGCAGGCGCCCTTCGATGTATACGGTTTTCCCCTTGGAGAGGTACTCGCCGGCGATTTCGGCAAGCCGCGCCCAGAGGGTGATGTTGTGCCATTCCGTCTTCTCTTCCCAATCGCCGCTTTTCCCCTTGAATTTCTCGGAGGTGGCGAGGGAGAAGGAGGCGACGGCGGTGCCGCCGGCGGTGTAGCGGACCTCAGGGTCCTTGCCCAGATTTCCTATGAGCATCACCTTGTTGAGACTGGCCATATGCGTGTTCTCCTTTTTGTTGAAATGTAAAAGTTAGCGCCAAACTATAACGTCATTCATTTTAGCATGTTATCCTAGTCATGGTCACCTTCCGGAGGTCGATTAACCGGCAACCCCCTTGCTGTAAATAACCATGAGCACGAGAAAAATATCGGGGTAGGCATACCACGAAGGGGTGACTCGACGCAACAGAAATTGAATTAATGTCGATCCGTGATCACGCCTTTCGCTGCTGGCCAAAGGAGGATCTGATGATGGTGATAACGTTGCGACGCATGGAATCAGGCTTGCAGTAGTTAAATTGATCCGGTAAGCGGTTTCTTGCAGTAACGGCATTTTTACACTTACCCTCTTGATGTTCACCGCTGTTGGATATATATATGCCGCAACGGCGTTACTGCACTTTAGGATGTGGGCGAATGAAGACCGAATTGAAGAATATCGCATCAGTCCAAATGGGCTACTCCTTTCGCTCCCGTATTGAATCGCCAGGCTATGGAGCTGATGCGGGCGCCGATTGCCACGCAAATGGTCTTGCATAAAAGTTAACCATTTTGTTAGCGTCAACAATATGGTCTGATAACCATTTCACCTAATGGATGTGATTAGATTTATAAGTTTCATGCGAGGAGTAGCATATGTCCGATAGTATGCCGATAAAAAGCGAATTTCTTGTGTACCAGGCCGGGGATGGCCGGATAAGGCTGGAAGTCCGTCTCGAGAATGAGACCGTCTGGCTCACCCAGCAACAGATGGCTGAATTATTCCAGACCAGTAAACAGAACATCGGCCAGCACCTAAAAAACATTTTTGATAACGGTGAGTTAACCCAGGAATCAGTAGTAAAGAAATTATTTACAACTGCCGCAGACGGCAAAAATTACGAAACTAATTTCTACGACCTTGATGCCATTATCTCAGTTGGTTACCGGGTCAAAAGTCTGGTTGCCACCCGCTTCCGTATCTGGGCGACCCAGCGGCTTAAAGAATACATCATCAAAGGTTTCACCATTGATGATGAACGGTTGAGAAACCCGCCAGTGGCCGGTTTGGCCGTCCCTGATTATTTCGACGAGCTTCTTGAACGCATCCGTGACATCCGTGCCAGCGAACGCCGGATGTATCTGCGGGTGAAAGAAATCTTCACCATGGCGGGGGATTATGACCCCTCCTGGCCGGAGACAACAAAATTCTTTAGCGTTATCCAGAACAAGCTGCACTATGCCGCCACCGGCATGACCGCGTCTGAGCTGATCCGCCGTCGCGCCGATCACGCCAAGCCTAACATGGGGTTGACCAACTGGAAGGCGGGAGAAGTTCATAAGACCGATGTGACGGTTGCCAAGAACTATCTGACTGAACAAGAGATAAATGGTTTGAACCGGATCGTGGTCATGTGGCTGGATTATGCCGAAGATCAGGCGTTACGACGCAAACAGGTGTTCATGAAGGACTGGGAGCAGAAGCTGGATGAATTTCTGCGCTTCAATGATCGGCGTGTGCTCCCCAATGCCGGTTCTGTCAGCAAGAAAAATGCGGAAACGCACGCCCGTGATGAATATGAGAAGTTTGCCCAGCAACGGCGTGAGCACAAGGAGGTTGTTGGCGAAGAAGAGTCCTTCAGGGCGCTGGAGGGTGCGGCGAAGCAGTTGAGCCGGCGGCATAAGAAGTTGGAGAGTGGGGAATGAGTAGAAAACATCGATCGCTGCCGGCCATTACGTCATCACCCATGAGCTTTGCCATATTCATTTCCACGACCACGGCTCAGAATTTTACCGCCTCTTGGAAAAGGTTATGCCTGACTGGCAAAAGCGAAAGCACAAGCTGGAGCTGGCGCTGGTTTGAGTATGCGCTCAGAGCCGCCTTGGTCTGCTCCCGCCGCGCTGGCAAGCGATAATTGGTTTGACTCTATGGGGAAAAAAAAGTAACGTACCCGGGATTATCTTCAAGGAGCGTATGATGTTGCGAGCACGGATCTACCTCCTTTTCCTGGTCCCCTTCACCCTGCTCTGCAGCCTCTGCGCGGTGATCTCGGGGCTCCTCGACGGCAGCGGCCGCTCGGGGCACGCCTGCGCCAGGTTCTGGAGCCTCTGGTGCCTGCGCGTAGCAAGGATCCGCCTTGACGTGGCAGGCCTGGACGTGGTGCCGCCCGATGGCCCGGTCATCTACATGGGGAACCACCAGGGCAATTTCGACATCCATGCCCTGTGCAGGTCGATCCCGCGCCGCTTCTCCTGGATCGCCAAGGAGGAGCTGTTCCGGGTACCGGTCTTCGGCGCCGCCATGAGGCGTGCCGGGTACATCCCGCTGGACCGAAGCGACGGGAGAAAGGCGCTCAAAAGCATGCGGCTTGCCGCCGACCGGATCGCTGCGGGAACCAGCGTGGTCATCTTCCCGGAGGGAACGCGGACCCTGGACGGCTCCCTGCTCCCCTTCAAGCGGGGGGCGTTCCTGCTCGCCGCCAGGGCCGGGGTTCCCATCGTTCCCTTCACCATAAACGGCAGCATGGAGAGAAACCCCCGCAACCGGCTCGAGCTCTACCCCGGGACCATCAGCGTCAGCTTCGGCGCGCCGATCCCGACGGCAGGGGTTCCGGAGGGGGAACTCATGGAACAGGTGCGTGTGGCGGTCGCCGCACGCCTGGAGGTCTACTAGATGGTGATGGTTTACCTAGGCATGGCGCTGGCGGGGATTGCCCTGATTTTCTGGGGACTTCCGGCAGCCCACCGGCTGAAAAGCCCGTACGACATCCTGGCAGCGCTGGCCGTTCTAGTCGGCGTGGTGGTGGCCCTGCTGGGTGCGCTGCTGATCAGCGTCCCCGGGTTCTTCCAGGGCTAGACCCCCTTCACCGGGGCAACAGGAACTAAAAGCACATGGAAAAGGTAAAAACCATAGCGGTAAACGCTGCGTTCATCGCGCTCATCTCCCTCGTCCTTATCTGGGGCAATACCTACTATCGGCAGCAGGCACAGTTCGGCAAGGGCGAGCAGGCGGTGGCCGCCGGGGATTTCCTCGCCGCGGTGGCGGGCTACGAGTCCGCGATACACATGTACACCCCAGGCAGCTCCCTGGTGGACCGCTCCGCGCAAAGGCTCTGGGAACTGGGCGATCTGGCCGCGCAACGCGGCGACCTGCCGCGCGCGCTGATCGCCTGCCGGGCGCTGAGGAGCTCCTTCTATGCGGTCGCCGGCATCTCAGCGCCGGGGACGCAATGGATCCAGAAATGCGATGCCCGGATCGCCCAGCTGCTGATGCTCCAGCAGCCCCGGTGACTGCTGCGCACTTTCCGGGTCACTACCCGCTTAAGCTTTGGGGATTGAGGAGATTTGCCCCCTTTACTCACTTTTTTCGGGGGATAGCTCAGCTCTTGGATGTTCCGCTCCGGCCCAACTGCCCGTCCCCTGCCGAACGCGGCACCTAAACAAGGATACCCTGTGGAACCAACCAGCAAAGAGAGCACCGGCCTGAAGTTCGTGGCACTCGGCGGTCTCGGCGAGATCGGCCTGAACATGGCAGCCTTCGAATACGGCGACGACATCATCATCGTCGACTGCGGCCTCATGTTTCCCGAGCCATACATGCTCGGCATCGACGTGGTGATACCGGACATCAGCTACCTTCTGGAGCGCGCCGACAAGGTGCGCGCCATCCTGCTCACCCACGGCCACGAAGACCACATCGGGGCGCTCCCCTACGTGCTCAGGGAGCTGAATCCCCCCATCTACGGGACCGCTCTCACCCTCGGCTTCGTGAAGGAGAAACTCAAGGAGTACGAGCTCGACGGGAAGACCGACCTGCGGGTGGTCAAGCCGCGCCAGAAGGTGCAAATCGGCGAGTTCGAGGTGGAGTTCATCCGGGTCGCCCACTCCATCGTGGACGGCTGCGCCCTGGCGATCCGCTGCCCCGAGGGGGTGGTGATCCACACCGGCGACTTCAAGCTGGACCAGACCCCGGTCGACGGGGAGCTGACCGACCTCGCCACCTTCTCCCGCTACGGGGAGGCCGGCGTGCTCGCCTTCTTTGCGGACTCGACCAACGTGGAGCGCGAGGGGTACACCCTCTCCGAGCGACTGGTTGGGGACGCCTTCGACGAGATCTTCCCGCGCTGTACCGGCCGGGTCATCGTCGCGGCCTTCTCCAGCAACATCCACCGGGTGCAGCAGGTGGTGGAGGCGGCCGAGAGAAGCGGCAGGAAGGTGCTCCTGAACGGCCGTTCCATGATCGGCAACGTGCAGATCGCGCGGGAACTCGGCTACTTGAAGATTCCGGACGACCTCCTGATCGACCTGAGGGAGATGCCGAAACTCCCCAAGGACCAGGTCTGCATGATCACCACCGGGAGCCAGGGGGAGCCGATGAGCTCGCTCACCCGGATCGCCATGGACGACCACAAGCAGATCAAGCTCGAGGAGGGTGACACGGTGATCCTCTCTTCCCGCTTCATCCCGGGCAACGAGAAGACCATCTCGGACCTGATGAACCACCTGTACCGGCGCGGCGCCGAGGTGATCCACGAGAAGGTCTCCGAGGTGCACGTCTCCGGGCACGCGAGCCAGGAGGAGCTGAAGCTGCTGCACAACCTGGTCCGCCCGCGCTTCTTCGTTCCGGTGCACGGCGAGTACCGGCACCTGGTGAAACACAGCCAGCTGGCCCAGAAGGTGGGGACCCCCAAGGAGCGCTGCATACTGGCCGTGAACGGCGACGTGATCCTGTTCGCCGGCGGCGAGGCGTGCATCGTCGAGCATGTGGAGACCGGGCGCGTCTTCGTGGACGGCAAGGGAGTGGGGGACGTCGGGAACGTGGTCTTGAGGGACCGGAAGCATCTCTCCGAGGACGGCATGGTGGTCGTCATCATCGGCATCAACCTGGTAAGCGGCGAGGTCATCTACGGCCCGGACATCGTCTCGCGCGGCTTCGTCTTCGAGGACGAGAGCCAGCAGTACCTGGACGAGGCGCGCAAGGTGGTGCTGGACTCGCTCGCCCTGCTGAACGCCGAGGTGCTGACCGACTGGAGCGAGGTGAAGCTGGAGGTGCGGCGGGTGCTGCGCCGGTTTTTCAAGAAGACCATCGAGCGGCGGCCGGTCATACTGCCGCTGATCCTGGAGATGTAGTCCGGGTCCAAGTCATAGGATCGAATCCAGGTCATAAATCGAAGAAACCTTTCCCTGCCCACCGTTCGAACGCGTTTTTGGTGGGCGAGGCCCACCCTACCAGGATCAGATTGGTATCCGCGTTCTATGGATGTTGTTGCGGGAATTGAAGATCAACGATTATCGGCTTACGTGCCGCAGGGTTATCCATGACGACTGAAGAGAGTGTAGAGAAGAAAGAGAAGGTGACCAAGGAGATGAAGGGGATGGCGCTCGCCGCCGCCGGAATCTTTGTCGGCGTGGCACTTGTCTCCTTTAACGGCATGGACGGCTCCTTCAACAACGCCTCGACTGTGTCGGAGACGCACAACTGGGGCGGGCGCTTCGGCGCGCAACTCGCTGAATTTTTCCTGCAGCTCTTCGGCCTTGCCTCCTACGTGATCCCGGGTACCCTCATCTATCTCGCCTACCGGGCCTTCAGCCAGGACGCGGTCCGGTGGCGCCCCTACAAGAGCGCCGGGTTCGGGATGCTGCTGGTCGCCCTTTCGGGTATCTTCGCCTTCTTCCAGCCGACCACCGAATTCCTGGGGCAGCAGGTGCCGACCGGAGGCGGTGTCGGTGTCCTTTGTGCAGGACTCCTCCAGCGCGCCTTCGGCAAGATAGGGGCGTTTCTCATCCTGCTCCCGATGCTGGCTACCTCCGCGATGCTCCTGTCGCGCTTCTCTCTCATCCTTTTCGCCCAATGGTGGCTGGGAGCTGTGGGCGGAAAGTGGAGCCTCTACCGGCAGCGCCGCGCCCTGAACCGCGAGCTGGAACCGAAGGGCGAAAAGAGGGAGCAGCCGAAGGCCCACGCGGCCCCCGTCATCAAGCCGGCCGCCGTGCCGCCTCCGGTCAGCGCGCCGGCCGCCAAGAAGGCGAAAAGGCAGGACGAGAAGAAAGGTGCGCCGGTCCAGGAGGCGTTCGAGTTCATCAAAAGCGATGGCAATTACCGCACTCCGCCGCTCTCCCTGCTCGACCCGATCCCCGAGGCGGCCAAGAAGCAGGACCGGGAAGCGCTCACCATGAACGCCCGGCTCATGGAGAAGAAACTCAAGGATTTCGGTGTGGACGGCGAGGTGGTGGAGATCTGCCCCGGCCCGGTTATCACCATGTACGAGTTCTCCCCGGGCCCCGGCATCAAGGTGAGCCGGATCGCGGGGCTCTCCGACGACCTCTCCATGGCGCTGCAGGCCCACTCCATCCGCATCGTGGCGCCGATCCCGGGCAAGGGAGTGGTCGGCATAGAGCTTCCCAACCGGGACCGGGAGATGGTTTCCCTGAAGGAGATCTTCAACTCCGAGCAGTTCCACCAGGGGAAGATGAAGCTCCCGCTGGCGCTCGGCAAGGACATCGCGGGCAACCCACTGGTCACCGATCTGGCGCGCATGCCGCACCTGCTGGTCGCCGGCGCCACCGGGAGCGGCAAGTCCGTCGCCATCAACACCATGATCCTTTCCCTGCTGTACACCTCGACCCCGACCGACGTCCGGATCATCATGGTCGACCCGAAGATGCTGGAGCTCTCGGTCTACGAGGGGATCCCGCACCTGCTGCTTCCGGTGGTCACCAACCCGAAGAAGGCCGCGCTGGCGCTCAAGTGGGCGGTCGAGGAGATGGGGCGGCGCTACCGGCTCATGGCCGACAAGGGGGTCAGGAACATCGACTCCTACAACAAGGAGCTGGAGCGAAGCGAGAAGGAGATCGCCGAGAACAAGGCGCGCGGAACGGTGGTGGTCGAGGAGATCGAGGAGCACGAGGAACATGACGACATGGAGGAGCGCGAGGCGGCGATCCAGGCCTTCCTGGAGAAGGAGGAGGCGCTGGAGCACGGGCATCTTCCCTACATCGTCGTCATCGTGGACGAGCTTGCCGACCTGATGATGGTAGCCGGCCGCGAGATCGAGGAGTCCATAGCTAGGCTGGCCCAGATGGCGCGGGCCGCGGGGATCCACCTGATACTCGCCACCCAGCGCCCATCGGTCGACGTCATCACCGGCCTGATCAAGGCGAACTTCCCGGCCAGGATCTCCTTCCAGGTCTCCTCCAAGATCGATTCCCGGACCATCCTGGACGGTAACGGCGCCGAGTCGCTCCTGGGTGCCGGCGACATGCTGTTCCTTCCCCCCGGGACCTCCAAGATGCAGCGTTCCCACGGGGCCTTCGTCTCGGACGCCGAGGTGCAGCGGGTGGTCGAGTTCCTGAAGAAGCAGGGCAAGCCGGTTTACGAGAAGTCGATCCTGGAGATGAAGTCGGGCGACGACAAGGCGGCAGGCGTCGAGGAGGAAATGGACGAGCGCTACGACGACGCCCTCGCCCTGGTGGTGGAGGCGCGTCAGGCTTCCATCTCCATGGTCCAGAGGCGTCTGCGGATCGGATACAACCGCGCGGCGCGCATCATCGAGAGGATGGAGCAGGAAGGCGTGGTCGGTCCCTCGGACGGTACCAGCAAGCCGCGGGAAGTGTTTTTAAACAAAATCTAGAGTCAGAAACTCGCACACGGATTGAACGGAAACAAAGGGATGAAAACGGATAAGGCGATAAACGGGTTAACGGCTTAAGTCAAAGGCAAAGAGATTTTGAAGTATCTGTCTTTATCCGCATGTTTCCGTCAAATCCGTGTGCAACGCCTTTAGCTTTTATCCAAGGGGGAGTAATGAACGACTGTCGCAAGGCCGATCTGGCGCATTTTGCCGTGACTATCATTGGCAAGGACCGCCCGGGTATCGTGGCGGATACCTCGGAGGTGCTCTACACGCTGGGATGCAACGTGGAGGACTCCAGCTGCACCATGCTGGGCGGGGAGTTCGCCATGATCCTGATCATCTCCCACGAAAAGCCCTTCTCCAAGAAGAGGCTCGAGTCGGAGTTCGCCGCCAAAAACACCGGCAACGGACTTTCCGCCTTCATCCGGACCCTGAAGGACGACGAGATCTGCTACCGGGAACCGGAGGGGGAACTCTGCCTGGTCTCCGTCTACGGCTCCGATAAGACGGGGATCGTGTACCGGATCACCCGCGAACTCGCGGACCGCGGCGTTAACATCACCGACCTCAACACGAAGCTGATCGGCAGCCCCGCCGAGCCGGTCTACGTCCTGATGCTGGAGGCGGCACTCCCCCAGGGAATGTCGGTCGAGGACGCCTCGCGCCTCTTGGAAAATCTGAAAAAGGAGTTGAGTGTGGAGATCTCGGTGCGCCTCATCACACCGGTTTCCCTCTAAGCCATGGCCGTCCAGACTATCGTTATCTATCCCGACCCCATTCTGAAGTCGCCCTGCCCGCCGGTTGACCGGATCGATGCCGGCGTCCTGCAGCTTGTTGACGACCTGGTGGACACCATGCACGCCGGACCCGGTTCGGTGGGAGTCGCCGCACCCCAGATCGGGACCGCGCTCCGGGTCTGCGTGGTGGACGTCTCCAAGAACCGCCACGGCAAGGAGAACCACCACGGACTGCTGCTGATGGTCAATCCCGAGATCCTGGAGCGAAGCGGGAGCGCCGTCATGCGCGAGGGGTGCATGAGCGTCCCGGACTACACCGGTGACGTGGAACGCGCAACCGAGATCACCCTGCGCTTCACCGAGCCGGGCGGCGCGGCGCGCGAACTCTGCGCGACCGGTTTCGAGGCGGTCGCCATCCAGCACGAGATGGACCATCTGGACGGCATGCTGTTCCTGGACCGGATCACCTCCCTGAAGACCGGCCTGTTCCGGCGCAAGAGTTACAAGTAACGGGATCCCGCCATTGCTTTTTAAAAACGATACAAAGTCAAAAACCCGCACACGGATTGAACGGATAACTGCAGATTAAGCTAAAGGCTAAAGGATTGAAGCTCAGGGGTTAGACTTTCGGTTGATCCCCAAAGATTTTGCCTGATCTGCCTTTATCCGTATAATCCGTTCAATCCGTGTGCGATGCCTTTTGCTTTTTGAGGACCCCGCCATGAAGTGGCTGCTGATCGCTTCCATCCCGCTCTACCTGATCGGCTCCTTTCGCCGTCCGCTCTTTGTGGCGGCCCTGCTGCTGCAGCTTGGCTATCTGGGCGGCCGTGGCCTGAGCCTCGGCAGGCTGCCGCTGATCGGGCCCGGGGACACCCTCGCCTTCTTCTCGTGTTCCATCGCGCTCATGTCGCTCCCCTTCGTTTACGCCCGCGAGCTTTCCGGCCAGCGCCGCTTTTTCTGGAGCTGCGGCGGGCTCGCCGCGCTCTTCGCCCTGTGCGCCCTGCCGTTTCCCACCCTTGACATGCCGCTTCCTCCCATCCTGGACACCTACTGGTTCGAACTGCACGTGGCGCTCGCCTTTTTCGCCTATGCCCTGTTTGGCGTAGCGGCGCTTCTGGGGGGTGCCTTTCTGCTCAAGGGGGGGAGGGGGTTCCTCGATCTGCAGTACCGGGCGGCGCTCACCGGCTACACCTTCTTCTCCCTTTCCATGGTGTCGGGGGGGATCTGGGGCTATTACGCCTGGGGGACCTACTGGCTCTGGACTCCCAAGGAGCTCTGGACCTCGATCCTTTGGCTGTTCTACTCGATGTATCTGCATCTGCGGGTGAAGGGGACGGGGTGGGATCGGGGCTTTGCCTGGCTCGGCATCTTCGGGTTCCTGGTGGCGCTTTTCACCTACCTCGGGGTGAGCATGCTAATGCGCAGTTCGCACAGTTTTTAAGATCTCCACCCGAGATGCAAGGTCAAAACCACTTTGTTGGGGTATTTCAAGTGCTAAACAGTCTTTACAACCGCCTTACCTCGCTCAACCTCGGCCTCTGGCTCATGTCCGGGGTGATGCTCGCCCTGGCGGTCGGCTCGTTCGCCCGCGGCTCCTCGGAGGCGGCGGGGCTGAACGACATGCCGCTTTTGCTCTGGCTGCGGCTGGCACCGTTTGCCTTCTCCTGGTGGCTCTGGCTCGCGGTAGCGCTCCTGGTGCTCCTCTGCCTGAATGCCCTTCTTTGCAGCATCGAAGCGCTCAGGAGGAAGGGGAGGAGCCTGGCACCCCAGCTGATGCATGCCGGTTTTCTCCTGATCGCCCTGGCGCACCTTTTTTCCGCCTATGGCGGTTACAAGGAGCAGCTCCAGCTGGGCGAAGGAGGCATCATCGGCTTTCCCGGCGGTGAGCGGGTGCGGGTCGAACGGATCACGGCAGAGGTCGGGCCCCGAGGGATGATGAGTGCCTACGGTGCGGAGTTGCGCGTGGGTAGCGGAGAGCTGAGCCGAGTACGTCCCAACGAGCCGCTGTTTCACAAGGGGTACGGTATCTACGTGAAGGATGTGGCGCTGAACCCCGCGCCGGTCGCGCTTTTGGAGATCCATCGGGAGCCCGGTGCCCTAGCTGCGCTGCTGGGCGCGCTCCTTTTCACCGTGGGAAACCTGATGCTGCTGGCGCAGCGGCGGGGGAGATGAACTGCAGGGTGATAAGTTGAACGAGAAAAGGGCGCCTGGCGGCGCCCTCTATGCAAATCTAACGACTCAACGACTTAACGTTTTTGTTTACTTAATGAACTTCACCGATTTAATGACCACGGGGGTCACCGGTACGTCGCCGAAGCCCTTCTGCATGCCGGTCTGCGTGGCGGCGATTTTGTCTACCACGTCCATCCCCGAAATCACCTTGCCGAATACAGCGTAGCCGAATACCTGGGGACCCCCCTCGCGGTGGTTCAGGAACTCGTTGTCCTTCACGTTGATGAAGAACTGGGAAGAGGCGGAGTCGACCACGTTGGTGCGCGCCATCGCCAGGGTGCCCCGCTCGTTCTTGAGGCCGTTGGCCGCCTCGTTCTTGATCGTTGCCTTGGTCGGCTTCTGGGTTAGCTCCGGGGTGAAGCCGCCACCCTGGATCATGAAGCCGGAGATGACACGGTGGAAGATGGTCCCGTTGTAAAAGCCGCTCTTCGCATAGTCGAGGAAGTTCTGCACCGAGATGGGCGCTTCCTTCTGGAACAGCTCGACCTTCACGTTGCCGAGGCTCGTCTCCAGGACCAGCGTCGGATTCTTGGCCCCTTCCGCAGCGAAGGCGCTTCCCGCGAGGCAGAGCCCCAAAAGCAGCACGCAGACAAATCTTTTCAGCATGTTAGAATCCTCCTATTGAGTGGTTTTGTTGAATATATATAAGCCAATCCTGCTCCCCGGTCAACCCTTCAGGCCGGGATTGGTAACAAAAGGTTGACAGGGACCTCGCCGTCATGGAAAAATGGCGCACTTTAATTAGATACAGGAGGGGCTAGGTTGCAGATACAATTCGGCACTGACGGCTGGCGCGGCGTGATAGCCGACACGTTTACCTTCGAAAATCTCTCACTGGTGGCCCAGGCGACCATGGACTATATGCACAAGGAAGGGCTGGCCGACCGGGGGGTGGTGATCGGTTACGACCGGCGCTTCCTCTCCCGCGAGTTCGCGGAGCGGGTCGCCGGTATCGCGGTCGGAAACGGCATCAGGGCCTGGCTTTCCGACGGCTACTCTCCGACGCCCGCCGTGTCATGGGCCGTCCACGAACGGGGTGCCGGCGCCGGCGTGATGATCACCGCCAGCCACAACCCGCCCCGCTACAACGGTTTCAAGGTGAAGGAGTCCTTCGGGGGCTCGGCGAGGCCGGCGACGACCAGGGTCCTGGAACGGATGGTGGCGGATAACCTCGCCAGCTCCCGTCCGGTTGTCGCCCTCACCCTTGCCGAGGCGCTCGACTCGGGACTGCTGCAGCTTGTTGACACCGCCGCTCCCTACCTCGCCCAGCTCGGCAGGTACGTCGACCTGGAGCTGATCCGGGGAGCCGGCATCAAGGCGGTGGTGGACCCGATGTTCGGTGCCGGTTGCGGCTTCCTGCCGCTTCTCGTGCCGGGAATCACGGAGATCCACGGTACGGAAAACCCCTCATTCGGCGGGCATCCGCCGGAGCCGATCGCCGAGCATCTGGTGGAGCTCTCGGAGCTCGTCGCCAGCGGCGCGTACCAGGTCGGGCTCGCTCTCGACGGGGACGCGGACCGCATCGGCGCCGTTGACGAGCGCGGCGAGTTCTTCTCCTCGCACCGGATCTTCACCGTGCTCCTGCGCCACCTCTACGAAAGGAAGGGGGTGCGCGGCGGCGTGGTGAAGACCGTCTCCACCACGCGGATGATCGATCTGCTGGCGGCCAAGTACGGTCTGCAGCTCTTCGAGACCGCGATCGGTTTCAAGCACATCTGCGAGCTGATGCTGGAGCACGACATCCTGATGGGCGGCGAGGAATCCGGCGGCCTCGGCGTGAAGGGGCATATCCCGGAGCGCGACGGGATCCTGATGGCGCTCCTGCTCCTGGAGGCGATGGCCATGAGCGGCAAGGGGCTCCGGGCGCTGCTGGAAGAGACCATGGACGAGATCGGGCACTTCCACTACGCCCGGATCGATCTTCCCATCGAAAACGCCGCCAAAACGCGGCTGGTGCAGGGGCTGGCCGCGGGGGGGATCGAGAACATCGCCGGTTTCGACGTGGTGCAGCACAACTTCAGGGACGGCTTCAAGTACATCTTCGAGGACGGCTCCTGGCTGCTGATTCGCCCTTCGGGGACGGAACCGGTGCTCAGGCTGTACAGCGAGGCGGGCGACCCTGCCAAGGTCGCGGCTCTCCTTGAGGCCGCGCGCGGCATGGCGGGTGAAGCAGGTTAAGGTGAGATTGAGGCTGAGACTGAAATCTTAATCTTAACCTTGAAATGGCGCAATGGTTCTGCTATAGATTAACATTCGCGTCAAAATTCAGCACCGCTCAAGGAGTCATCCATGGCGAATCCTCAGTTGGTTATGTACGATGAGGAATTCAAGCAGATAAATGCCGTTATCGAGAAGCTCCTCAGGGAAGCCAATGCCAAGGTCATCTTTCTGGTGGACAAGAACGGCCAGCTGATCACGGGGTGCGGCGAGACGGAGCGCTTCGACACGACCTCGCTCGCCTCCCTTACGGCGGGGAACATCGCGGCCACCGGAGGCCTGGCGAAGCTGATCGGTGAGAAGGAATTCTCCATCCTGTTTCATGAAGGGGAGAAGGACAACCTGCACATCTCCATCGTCGCCGGCCGGGTGATACTGGTGGTTCTCTTCGACAGCCGCTCCTCGCTGGGCCTGGTCCGTCTCCGGGTGAAGAAATCCTCCGACGAGCTGGCCGCCATCTTCGGCCGCCTGATGAAGAAGAGCGAGGAAAAAGAGAAGAGCGGCGAGAGCGAATTCCCGTTCGCCGAGATAACCGACGACGATATCGACAATCTGTTCAGCTAACTAATAAGAGGTAATGTCGCATGTCCTTCATCAACTACGCTTCCCGAGAAATAAACTGCAAGATCGTCTATTACGGCCCGGGCCTGTGCGGCAAGACGACCAACCTGCAGTTCGTTTACCAGAAGACCGCCCCGGAAGCCAAGGGGAAGATGATAAGCCTTGCGACCGAGACCGAACGCACCCTCTTCTTCGACTTCCTCCCACTGGCGCTGGGTGAAATTCGCGGCTTCAAGACGCGCTTCCACCTCTATACGGTTCCGGGACAGGTCTTCTACGACGCCTCGCGCAAGCTGATCCTGAAGGGGGTGGACGGTGTCGTGTTCGTCGCCGATTCCCAAGAGGAGCGCATGGACGCTAACCTCGAGAGCGTGGAGAACCTCAGGATCAACCTGGCCGAGCAGGGTTACGACCTGGACAAGATCCCCTATGTGGTCCAGTACAACAAGCGCGACCTGCCGAACCTTGTCAGCGTCGAGGAACTCCGGCGCGAGCTGAATCCGACGGGCGTTCCGGATTTCGAGGCCTGCGCCACCACCGGCGAGGGGGTCTTTGAAACCCTGAAGGCGATCGCCAAGCAGATCCTGTTCGACCTCAAGAAGGGGCGCTAAACCAGAGCGAACCAAGCAAAAAACCTCACCACAGAGGACACAGAGGAAAGGCAAAACCGAGGATCACAGAGGAAGCAAAAAGCGACCTTCACTGAAGGGACACCAACAGCGAGGGTCGCTTTTAATATTTAAAAGATTTAGCAAACTTCAAGGAAAAGGCAATTACAAACAATCAAAAGCCTCACCACAGAGGGCACAGAGGAACACAGAGTAAATCCTAAAACAATGGCTAAAGTTTTTTGGTTTTAAACATAAATCAGGTTTGATTTTCCTCTGTGAACCTCTGTGTACCTCTGTGGTGAGGCTTTATGCTTTGGGTTGTTTGTGATTGGCCGACTGGTGCTGAATAGTTACTGTTTTTTTTCATTCACCATTCACCATTCACCATTCACGGTTTAGGTTTAATTTCAAAGAGTTGCGCTTTTAGCGTCAGCTCTTTTTTTTCTGCAGGTGCTCCCAGATGGCCTGCGCCGCACTGGCAGTCATCCCTTCCGTTTCCACCAACTCCGCAAGCGTCGCCTTTTTCACCCCTTTGAGACTCCCGAACCGGGTGAGGAGCGCTTTCTTCCTCTTGTCGCCGATCCCGGGCACGCCCTCCAACTCCGAGCTCGTCAGCGCCTTGCTGCGCACCGCCTTGTGGTAGGTGATCGCGAACCGGTGCGCTTCGTCGCGGATCCGCACCAAAAGCAGCAGCGGCGCGGAGTTCTGCCTGAGCGAGATCGGGTTCTTGCGTCCCGGCCTGAATACCCGCTCGTCGCTCCTCTTTAATTCGTTGCTCTCCATGCTCCTCTCGACGCGGCTCTTGGCGAGTCCCGCCGCCTCAACCCCGTGAACGCTCAGTTCGTCAAGCACCGCGCTGAGCACGTTCAGCTGGCCGATCCCGCCGTCCACCACGATCAGGTCCGGCTGCTCCTCGGTGCTTTCCGCCTTGAAGCGGCGCGAGAGGACCTCGCGCATCATGGCGAAGTCGTCGGACTGCAGCACCCCCTTGATCCGGTAGCGCCGGTAGAGCGAGCGGTCGGGCTTGCCGTCGATGAAGACGACCCTGCTCCCGACGGCCATCTCCCCCTGGATGTTCGATATGTCGTAACACTCGATCCTTCTGGGCGGGTCGGGGAGGTTCAGCTTTTCGGCGAGCTCGCCAAGCAGCTCCACGGCCGAGTCCGCCTTGGCGATCCTCTCCTGGGCGGCATTCAGCGCGTTTTTCTGGGCGAGCTTGACGATCTCCAGCTTGGCGCCTCGTTGCGGCGCGGTAATGGTGACCTTCCTGCCTGCCTTCTCCGACAGGAGCTCCTCCAGGGCCGTGGGCTCCGGTATCGGAAGCGGTATCAGGACCAGGGGCGGGATCGGGCTGTCCTGGCTGTAGTACTCGTTCAGGAATGAGGCGAGCCCCTCCTCGGTCTCCAGCTCCCAGTTGAAACAGAAACTGCGGCTTCCGGTCAGGGCTCCACCCCGGATATGGAGCAGGGAGACCTGTATCTGGTCCCGGTCACGGTGCAGGCCGAACACGTCGCTGTCAGCGCCGCGGGCCACGACCTTCTGCCGCTCGACGGTCACCTCGATGGAGCGGATCAGGTTCCGGTAGCGGGCAGCGTCTTCGTAACGCATCTCTGCCGAAGCCTGGTTCATCCGGGTCCGGTACAGTTTGGCGATCTCGGTGTTTTTCCCTTCCAGGAACAGGGCGGCCCCTTCGGCGAGTGCCGCGTAGTCCGCGACCGAGATCAGGCCGCAGCAGGGGGCCGAGCACTGCTTGATCTGGTAATAGAGGCAGGGGCGTTTGCGGCTCATGCAGGTGGCGAGCGGGTAGTGGCGCAGCGGGAAGATCTTGTAGAGCTGTTTCAGAACGTCCTTGGCCGAGGTCGCCGAGGAGTAGGGCCCGAAGTACCTGGCGCCGTCAGAGGGGACCTTGCGGACGATGGAGAGCTTCGGAAAAGACTCCTTCATGTCCATGCGCAGCGAAAAGTAGGTCTTGTCGTCGCGCAGGTTGATGTTGTACTTCGGGTGGTGCTGCTTGATCAGCGTGTTCTCAAGGATCAGCGCCTCTTTTTCGGTGTCGGTGACGATGTATTCCACCGAGGCGACCAGCTGCACCATGAAGCGGATATGGAGGCGCGAGTCGCCGGTACCGACGTAGGAGCGGACCCGCTTCTTGAGGTTACGCGCCTTGCCGACGTAGAGGATGGTCCCTTCTGCCGTCTTCATCAGGTAGATGCCGGGGGCGGAAGGAAAGTTGGTGATCATCTCGAGCGATATCATGAGCGGTAGTATAGACGGAAGCAGGAAAGAAGGGAAGGTGGCAGAATGACTGTGATGGGTGAAACCCTCGCCCTTCGGAAGAGGGGCGGGGTGAGGGAGGTGGCAACCCGGACCTTTATCGGCGCCGAAGTAGATGGGCGGCAGGCTGGCGAGCGAAGATGCTGACCTCGGGCTGTTATGCCCGGAGAGAGACCGTTGTGCACCAGGGATGCTGGATCATTTTTTCCCGGTTTTAGGCCCGCCTGATTTGGCAAACCACAACTTGGCAGCACTCGGCTTGGTAGCAGCCGGTTTGGCAGCAGCCGGTTTGGCGGTAGCTGGTTTGGCGGTAGCTGGTTTGGCGGTAGCCGGTTTGGCGGTAGCCGGTTTGGCGGTAGCCGGTTTGGCGGTAGCCGGTTTGGCGGTAGCCGGTTTAAAACCGCCTGGTTTGGTTGCAGCGGTTTTAGGCGTGGCCTTTTTTGAAAGGCCGGGCTTGGATGCGGCTTCCTTGGTGCTTCCCCCGACTCGGGGAGTTCCGCTCAGCTTCCCTTTATATCCGCCTGCCTGCGTCTTCTGCTTCTGCGGATTGGCTTCCGAGACGGTGATTCTGCGGTCAATCAGCATGGCTCCGTCGAGGGAATTGATGGCGTCCTTTGCTTCGGCTTCGCTGGACATCCTCACGTAACCGCAACCCTTAAACTCGCCGGTCTTGTTGTCGCATATCAGGTGGACAGAGGTGACTCTCCCCGACACGGAAAACAGCTTCTCGATATCGTATTCGGTCGCTTCATACGACAGACTGCCAATGTACAGCTCTTTACTCATTGATTCGTTCTCCCTGGTAACATCTGTGCTGCCCGTGTAGCGGCAGTAATTTTCAAAGGGTACACCATATCATACTAAGACCCCGGACCGCAAAGCGATTTTTTACTGGCGGCCAATGGATCGGGTCGGTCTCAGGTCGAGCTTCTATTTCGCCAGTTTGCCTCGTTTCCGCGCTACCGGAATGGTGAGCTTCTGCCCAAGTTTGAGACTCTTCAGGTCTTTCATGTTATTGAGCCGCTTGACCTCGGGGAGGATCGCCAGCGCGGCCTCCTCTGAGTAGCCAAAATCTCTGACAAGTATCTTCTGAAGGTTGTCTCCGGGCTGCACCACGTAATGGCGATACCGCCCTGATGACGTAGTTGCCTCCCCCGATCTGACCGGGCTTTTTACCGCCGGAAGCACCTTCTTTGACTCAGACCCGGCGCCGCCGGCCTGGGGCGTCACGGCGACGGTCTTCTGGGCGGGTTCCGGCGGCTGCGGCGCCATTTTGCCGAGGTGGTAGGCGATGACGGACAGGGAGATGACAGCGAGGGCGACCGGAACGAGCCAGAGGCGGCGCCACTGTTTGCCGGCAGGCACCTCGCGGTCAGCCGCGTCAAACAGCAGCTCCTTGGCGGTTCTCGGCGGCGCGGGGTGAAGACCGCTGGGCGGTGGATTTTCGCGCGGCGCGTGCTTGGGGACAGTATCGCCAATCGACAGCCGCAATGCCTCGTCGCTCCCGGAGAGGTCGAGGAACTGGGTGCCGGCCTTACGAATCTCCTCAGCATCTGCGGCGTCCCGGGTCATCAGGATGACCTCGGCTCCTTCGGGGAGCAGGCCACGCAGGTAGCGGACGATGACCTCGCCGGAGAGCCCGGAAATGTGGTTTTGAACAAAGACATAGTCGGGGACCCGGACGACAATCTCTTCGTCCCCTTGGGCGAGAGTCGGGGCGACTCGGAGGCGGAACAGGCCCTCGTGCTCCAGCTTGGTGAAGAGCTGTCGCAATCTCGCCTCCTCGGTGATCAACAGGACGGCCGTCATGAGACCCTCCAGTTTCGCAATGCCATCAGGTCTGCTCCTCTGCGTGGTGTCATTTCCCTGCGCGCTCCCTCAGGATGGCGGTGAACATCGGTTCACGATCGGTTTGCGACGCGGAGACGACCATCTCAACCTCGGTTATCCTGCCGTCGCCGCCGCGCACCTTTTGCCTGGTGCTTTGCTCCTTGACGGCCGTTCCCCGGGCCAGCGTTTTCCTGAGATCGGCCCCGTCTTCGAGGAAAGAGAAGATAGATTCCCCGAGCAGGGACTGCCGGGACTGTCCAAAGAGCGATTCGGCCTTCTGGTTGGTGATGACGATCTTACCGTCCCGCAGGAAGGTGACCACCGCAGAGTTGGAGAGCTCGATGAACAGCCGGTACCTTTCGTCGGCTTCCCGCGACTGCAGGGTTCTGCGGGCGAGTTCGTCCATCATGTCGTTGAAGGCACCGATCAGCTGGCCGATTTCGTCCGCCGATTTCTGCGGCAGCTTCGCCTCGAAGTCGCCGGTCCTGGTCACCGTGGTGATCCGATCGGAGAGCAGCTTGACCGGGTCGATGATCGTGCGCTTTAATATGGCGCCCATGACGATGATGACGATCAGGAAAACGCCCCCCCTGGCAAGGAGGTCGAGTTTCAGGTTGGCGCCGAGATCGGCGTAGAGCTCCTTCATCGGGATGCTGACTGAGACCGCGCCTATCACCTCGCCAACCCGGTAGTTGTAGGAATAGTGGCCGGGAGGAAAGCGCTGTTGCACGAAGTTGGGTGCCTTCTCGTAGGAGCCGTGGCATTCCAGGCAGGAGGCGGTGGCGAGCATCGGCTGCATATAGCGGAAGGCCCGGGCGTCGCCGCTCTTCACGATGCCGTAGGCCTCGCGGGAGGGATCCTTGGCGAAAACCTGCAACTGGGCGATTTCATAGTCGTCAGGGCGGTTTAGCGGATTCCTGTAGCGCAGCGAGACCTGGCGCACGTAGTACTTGGTGTTTTGCGTCACCCTTTTGGCAACCTGGGTTGCCACCACCTGCGGCACCAGGTTGTAGTTATGCTCCGGTTCTCCCTTTACCACGGAGGAGATGTAGTCCCGCGTCTCGATGAGCTCTCTGGCAAAGCTTCGGGCGTTATCGACGGCGAACCGGAGGATGAAGCTTTCCTGTTTCTGGTAGGTGAAGAGCGCTGCAGCGAGGAACAGGACGAGCAGCAGGAGGGACAGGAGGGCGTAGAACTTGGTGCGTATGGGCAGGTCTGAGAAGCGGGTCATGCACCCTCCGGAATCCGGTTGCTTTGGAAGCAGCAAGTATAACGAAAGGGGCGGGATAAGCAAGGGAAACGCGAGCTTAAGGCAGGTTCGCAGTTTTCTGGCCGAAGCCAGCCGCAATTATTGTCGTCGGCGCGGGGGGAACTGTGAAAAGGTTCCCTCTCCCGGAGGGGGACGGGTCAGGGAGGGGGAGCCTTTCACAAACCTTGTTTACTTCTTGTGGCACTCGACACAGAGGGGGTCGCTAATCCTGCGCGTCATCTGGGCGGACTTGTCCCTGGGGACCCCCTTTCCCATCAGCTTCTCGCCCATCTTGTGGCAGTCAAAGCATCCCCGTCCCTGCAGCGCCTTGTGCATCCGGACCATCGCCGGATTCTTGCTGTGGCACTCGTTGCACTGGAAGGCCTGCGCCTTTTGGGCGGTCAGCAAAAGCATAACAAACAGGATCGCCTTTTTCATGAAATCTCCTCTTGGTGCCGGGAATGGCGCCGTCATCTCTGCGGCAGGGCCGGACCCGGCTCACCTATTGATCAAAACAGCGCTCAAAGAAGCTGCACGGTAAACCGTTTTCGGCGGCATCGCCTTGACCAAAGTCAAGCGGCTCGTGACACGGGTAAGAAAAACGCTTTCCATACCGGCGGCAGTATGATAGTTTTTCATGCTTTTACATGACGTCCTCGACTGTCACCGGACAGACTACCAATCGGAAGAAAACCAATGGCAAAGATCATTTGTGTGGCGAATCAGAAAGGTGGGGTGGGAAAGACCACCACGGCAGTCAATCTCTCCGCCTCCCTTGCAGTCACCGAGCGGCGGGTGCTCCTGGTCGACATGGACCCGCAGGGGAATGCTGGGAGCGGGGTCGGGACGGACAAGGAAGGGCTGTCGGAGAGCATCTACGACGCGCTGATCAACGACGCCCCGCCGGCTGCGATCGTGCAGAGGACGGAACTCCCCTTTCTCCACCTGCTGCCGGCAACTTCCGACCTGGCGGGTGCCGAACTGGAGCTCGCCAATGTCCCGGACCGGGAGCGCAAGCTCAAGCGGATCCTGGCGACGCTCTCCGACTCCTACGACTACATCTTCATCGACTGCCCGCCGTCCCTGAGCCTCCTCACCATAAACGCCATGACCGCGGCCAACTCGGTGCTGATTCCGATGCAGTGCGAGTTCTACGCGATGGAAGGGCTCTCCCAGATACTGAAGACCATCGCCCTGATCCAGCAGGGCTTGAACAGCGCCCTCAGCATAGAGGGAATCCTCCTCACCATGTTCGACGCCAGGAACAACCTGTCGCGCCAGGTGAGCGATGAGATCCGGACCCACTTCGCGAGGGAAACCTTCGAGACGGTGATCCCGAGAAACGTACGGCTTTCCGAGGCGCCTTCCCACGGCAAGCCGATCCTGCTTTACGACATCACCTCGAAGGGGGCCACCAGTTACCTGGAGCTGGCCAAGGAGATCATCGGGCGGGAGGCGACACATGGTTAAGAAGATGGGGCTGGGCAAAGGGATGCGGGCGCTGCTCCCGGTCGTGGAGGATCACGGCAAGAAGTACTTCTCCTGCCCGATCGAGGAGATCAGGCCGAACAAGGAACAGCCGAGAAAGACCTTCGTGAACGAGAAGCTCGAGGAGCTGGCCGCCTCGATCCGCGAAAAGGGGATCATCCAGCCTCTCGTGGTCATGCGGCGGGACGGGCATTACGAGATCATAGCCGGCGAGCGGCGCTGGCGCGCGGCCCAGAAGGCGGGGCTTCATGAGGTCCCGGTGGTGATCCAGGACGTCTCCGAGGATACCGCCCTGGAGATGGCGCTCATCGAGAACATCCAGCGCGAGGACCTGAACGCGGTGGAGGAGGCCGAGGCCTACCACGCGCTGCTGGAGCGGTTCTCCCTCTCCCAGGAGGAGCTTGCCAAGAGGGTCGGCAAGGAGCGCTCGACCATCGCCAACGCGCTGAGGCTCCTGAGGCTCCCCTCCGAGATCAAGAGGGACGTGGCCGAGGACCGGCTCTCCATGGGGCATGCCAGGGCGCTGCTGACCCTTGAGGATCCCGAGGAGCAGAAGGCGGCCCGTGACGAGATCGTCAAGGGCCATCTCTCGGTGCGCGAGGCGGAGGCCCTGGTCAAGAAGAAGAAGGCGAAGGCCGTGCCGCAGGCGAGAAAGCCGGAGGACGCCGACCAGAGGGATCTGGTGGAGCGCATCCAGCGTCATTTCGGGGCCAAGGTGGCGCTGCGCCGAAGCGGCCGCGGCGGCAAGCTGGAAATCAGCTTCGCCGACCAGAAGGAACTCGCCAGGATCGTGGAGCTCTTCAATCTATAACCGTTCTTGACCGCAGACGCACCGTATACGGTGTATACAATTTGCAACCGAAAACGATAAAACGCTTGACAGCAGAAGGATTTATGTGTTAGCTATCACCTGTTTTGCGCGGGGTTCAATCCGATCCCGTGCGGCAGATGTTTTATAAATGTTCGACAAGAGGTGGTTTGGTGATCAATTTAGACATCGCATTTGTATTGCAGCTAGTGAACTTCCTGGTCCTGGTGCTGCTTTTGAACGTCTTTCTGTACAAGCCGATCAGAAAGCAGCTTGCCGACCGGAGCGCGCTGATCAGCGGGGCGAAAGAGAAAAGCGCCGCCGTCGATAAAGAGGTTCAGGAGAAACTCGCCAGCTACGAGGCCCGCATGCGCGAAATCCGTGCCGGTGCCGCCGACCAGCGCGGCGCCCTGAAGAAGGAGGCCCAGCAGCAGGAGGCCGCCATCCTCGAGAAGGCCCGGTTGGAGTCGAGCGACAAGCTTGCCGGCATCAAGGCGCGGGTGGCCAAGGAGGCCGAGGAGGCTCGGCGTTTCCTTAAGGAAAGCGCTGACTCCCTGTCCGCCGATATCTGCGAGAAAGTCCTCGGGAGGAGTCTGTAGTATGCACAAGAATCGTACCGTACAAGTAACGGCTGCTGCCGTTTCCACCCTCTCCGCCTGCGCCATCATCCTGGGGCTCACCGCTGTCGGCTTTGCCGCCGAAGAGGGCGCCCACCATGTCGATTCGGGCGCCCAGATGAAGGACTTCGCCTGGCGCTGCCTCGACTTTGCCGCGCTCGCCGCGCTCGCCTTCTGGGCCATCAAGAAAGCGGACGTCAAGGGAACCCTCGCCGCCCGCAGGAGCGGCATCGAGCGCCAGCTCAAGGAAGCGGTCCAGGCCAAGGAGCAGGCCGAGAAGAAGTTCCAGGAGTACACCGTCCGTCTCGATCAGGCCAACAAGGAGATCGAGGGAATCTCGCTCAACATGAAGCGCGAGGGTGAACTGGAGAAGGAGCGCATCATCGCCGAGGCCAAGACGGCCGCCGCGAGGATCGTCGAGCAGGCGGAAAGCGCCGCGGCCCAGGAAGTCCTGAAGGCCAAAGGCGAGCTGCGCGCCGAGGCGGCCAAGCTCGCCGTCGAGATCGCCGAGCAGAAGATCAGGAAGAACATTACAAAAGGCGACCAGGACAAGCTGGTGGGCGAATATATCTCCAAGGTGGTGACTCTACATTGAGTACTAACGCTATTGCCAATCGTTACGCCAAGGCACTCGTGCAGATCGGCTCCGAAACGGGTGCCGTGGATCAGTTCAACCTCCAGTTGAACAGTTTCAGCACGCTCCTTTCCGAGAGCCGCGAGCTCGCCTCCGTATTCGGCAACCCCGCATACGGCATAGACTCCAAGCGCGAGATCCTGAAGGAACTGGTCGCAAAACTCCAGGTCTCCCCGATGGTCTCCAACCTGCTGATGCTCCTCCTCGAGCGCGGCCGCATCTCGGTGCTGCCGCTGATCGCCGAGAGCTACGGCGCCTTTGCCGACGAGCTGTCCGGGGTCATCAGGCCCACGGTCTCCTCTGGGCTTCCCCTCGATGCGGCCCAGATCGAGGAGATCAGGACCGCCCTCGCGAAGTCGACCGGTAAAAAAGTTGAGTTGAAGGTGGCAGTCGACCCGTCCCTCATTGGCGGAGTAGTCACGAAGATCGGCGGCAAGATCTTCGACGGAAGCGTAAGAACACAGTTAGCTAGAATTCAGGATATATTACAGAAGGGGTGAGACGTTTTTATGGAAATCAAAGCGGAAGAAATCAGCGAGATTATCAGGAAGCAGATCAAGGAGTA
>Ga0209125_1001215_pt1 | contig 25500 bp, 16 predicted proteins | sample BarGraIncub1131A_FD_184503 | JGI IMG/M metagenome (GOLD analysis project Ga0209125, IMG submission 184503) | Arctic peat soil microbial communities from Barrow, Alaska - Barrow Graham LP Incubations 11-31A (SPAdes) (version 2) | ecosystem: Environmental > Terrestrial > Soil > Wetlands > Peat... | reverse complement strand
TAATGGGTTTCTCATAGGGGAAAAATTCATGACTCAGGCTGATCCCGCAATGGCTTGTGCAGATTTTATCAAACAAATTCCACGTCAACCCTTACATATATGTTAATAAAAGTCTGCGGAATCAAGTACCCAGCTAACATGATGGATATAGCTGCAACAAGTCCCGATATGATGGGATTTATCTTCTATTCCGGTTCACCGCGTTACATGGTCAATCACCTGACCCCGGAAAATCTAAAGACTCTGCCGTCGAACATCATAAAAACAGGTGTTTTTGTAAATGAATCCAGTGATGAGGTTCTTAGGATTGCTGAATTATACGAACTCAATGCAGTTCAACTACATGGCTCAGAATCTCCTGCAACCTGTAAAATGATTAGCCGTGCAGGTTTCCCTGTTTTCAAATCCTTCCGCATTAACGATAATTTCTCATTTGAAGAAACAGAAGCTTATTTGTTAAGTTGCCGATTTTTTGTTTTCGATGCTTTTGGAACCAGTTATGGAGGAAACGGAATTCGTTTCGATTGGGAAAAGTTACAATCCTATAAAGGTAATACACCATTTTTGCTGAGCGGAGGACTTGAAGCCGAAGATGCTTTAAAACTTAAAGAATTTAAGCACCCTTATCTTGCAGGATTCGATATTAACAGTAAATTCGAAATACAACCGGGAGAAAAAGATGTAGTAAAAGTAAATCATTTCATTTCTACTCTCCGGTCATAAAATATATAAAAATGGAAAAATCAAACTATAGCATAAATAATGCAGGCTTTTATGGAGAGTTTGGCGGTGCATATATCCCCGAAATGCTTCAAAAAAATATTGAAGAACTTCTGGGCAGTTATCTTCAAATCATGAATGATCCTGCATTTAAAGCAGAACTCAGCATGCTTATGACAGATTATGCCGGAAGACCATCACCTTTATATTTTGCTCCCCGCCTTTCGGCACACTTCCAAACCAACGTCTACCTTAAGCGCGAAGATCTCAATCATACCGGATCACACAAGATCAATAACGCATTGGGACAAATCCTGTTGGCCGAACGTCTCGGGAAAAAACGCATCATTGCTGAAACCGGAGCTGGACAACATGGTGTTGCAACAGCAACAGTCTGCGCATTGAAAGGTCTGGAATGTGTCGTCTATATGGGAGAAACGGATGTCAGACGACAAGCGCCCAACGTAGCACGGATGAGGATGTTGGGGGCAAAAGTTGTCTCAGTAACATCTGGAAACCGCACACTTAAAGATGCAACAAATGAAGCGATTCGCGACTGGATAGGTCATCCCGAAGATACCCATTACATTATCGGATCTGTTGTTGGACCTCACCCCTATCCCGATTTGGTTGCACGGTTCCAGTCAATTATTTCTGAGGAGATGCAGGAACAGCTCACTTCGAAAACAGGACGTTCATATCCAGATGCAATAATCGCTTGTGTTGGTGGTGGAAGCAATGCTGCCGGAGCATTCTATCATTATATCGATAACCCCAATGTGAAATTATACGGGGCCGAAGGAGCCGGGAAAGGAGCAGATACGCTTGAGACCGCAGCCACAATGGCAGTAGGGAGCACCGGAATTCTTCATGGCAGTAAAATATTACTGATGCAGGATGATTATGGACAAATCACTGAACCCTATTCCATCTCTGCCGGACTAGATTATCCGGGTGTAGGACCTTTACATTCTCACCTCCACGCCACTGGAAGGGCTACATACCTGCCAGTGACCGACGATCAGGCCTTGCAGGCAGCGCTCCAGCTTACACAACTTGAAGGGATTATTCCGGCTCTTGAGTCGGCCCATGCATTGGCTGTATTAAATATGATTCCCTTTACCAAAGATATGGTCGTAGTAGTCAACCTCTCTGGTCGGGGCGATAAAGACATGAGTACTTTTACACATTATTTCGGATTCGACAATGAACAGGATTGATAACTTATTTCAGACAAAAGGGGAAAATATTCTTTCTGTCTATTTTACTGCAGGCTTTCCAAACCTGAATGACACTGCAGAAATTCTCAAGCAATTACAGGAGTCAGGAGTCAACATGGTCGAAGTCGGCATCCCATTCTCCGATCCGATGGCCGATGGAATTGTTATCCAGCAAAGCAGTCATCAGGCTTTACAGAATGGGATGAATCTTGACATTCTTTTCGATCAGCTATATAAAATTAAAGAGGAAATTCAGATACCGATAGTGTTGATGGGTTACTTTAATCCGGTGTTTAAATATGGAGTCGAACGCTTTTGCCAGAAATGTGTTTTTACTGGCGTTTCAGGCCTCATAATTCCCGATTTACCTTTGGAAATCTATTTGGATGAATACGCAGATTTATTTGAACGGTATGGATTGTATTACATTCCATTGGTCACTCCGCAGACACCTGATCAGCGTATTGTGAAACTCGGCAAGGAAAGCAAGGGATTTATCTACATGGTCAGCACGGCATCTATAACCGGTTCGCGTCCAGATCTGGAAAAGAGTAGCCCCTACTTTAAAAGAGTCAGACAATTATTACCTAAAACCCCACTGATGATAGGATTCGGTATCCAGGATGCAACATCCTTTTCAACCGCATGTCGTTATGCCAATGGAGGAATTATCGGAACTGCATTCATCCAAGCATTGCAAAATGAATCCGGAACAGCTGAGTCATCACTGGACTTAAAAGAAAGAGTAATTAGTTTTGTAGAACGAATCAGGACAAGGCAATAAATATCAGGCACTATTTTTAGATAGTTAAAACATGATGACAATTTATCCTAATAATAGTGTATATCACATTAAATAAAAGCGATTAGGATAAAAACAAGAATGACGGCTATTAAAGTGATCTAACACTTTTTTAGCCGTCATTCTTATTTCAATTACTTATTTTTCTTCCAGTTAAAGTCAACTTTTAATCCAACCTTAACCCATCTCCCGGGTTGCGGTACATTGGCATTGTCAAAATATTCGACATTGAAGAGGTTTGTAGCTTCAGTATAAATTGTAATGCCAACAAACCTCCAATATAAACGGGCATCGGCCAACCAGAAGGGTTTATAATCAACTAAACTTCCTAACTGTGTGTTCTCCCATTTTTGATACTGTCCTTCCCTTTTTTGATAACTGAATCGCCATGTCGCTCCCAGTCCCCCTATAATACGATGATCGATTCCAAGATCAAGTTTATGTCGAAGTTGATCAAGTACATACTTCGACATTAAATCCCCGCTCTTTTTATTAGCACTCAGATAAGCATAATCAACACTGATTGAAGTGATAAAGAATTTCTCATTAAATGTTTTACGCGGAAGCCATTTCCCTGATATTTCCAAACCTGATACATCAACGGTTGTAAAATTCATTGATTTCCAAACTGTTTCCTGAGGATTTTTGACCCAGTCGATCATATTCTTTCCCCAACGTTTAAACACTGAAACATGACCTTCAAAAGCAGCTCTGTTTACTTTGAATCCAGTTTCAGCCACTATTGCCTCTTCAGGTTTTAGATTTGGATTACCAAGATTTGTGGGACCACTATAATATAAATCAGTAAATGTGGGCAAGCGCAAAGTACGACTAAGGGAAGAATACCAACGCAATCCTTTTGATAATAGGAAACCTAAATCAATTCCAGGATACAAGCTGATTTTATCCTTGAGATCATTGTTATAACTAACCATAAATCCGGTAGATACTGAAAAATTGTTCAAATAGATTGAGTGCTCTGCAAAGAGGCTCACATTATTTCTGGTGTGACCTTTTGTGAAGAAGACACCACTTTCACCGGGAACGCTTTCGGGTGATGAAAGCGGTTCACCCAATACATTACTGAGTATATTTTCTGAGCGAAAATCAATTCCTAAAGAGGTCTTTCCAATTCCTGAAACAAACCATGAATTCAGTCCTGCTCCATAAACATCAGTCATATGATAATTGTGCCCGGTATACCAACTGGGGGGGTTATCGCGAAACAATTCAAACCGGTCGTTATGTCTGCGAAAGTATATTTCCGGAACAATATGCAACTTACTGTTTTCATGGAAACTAAGACTGCCAAAGAGTGTCCGGGTAGCTTCAAATTGGTTTGGATATGCCGGTGTATAAAAGCTGTTGGCGCCAAAATCGCGGGTGGCATATCCCAATTGTAGATCTGCCTGCCCATGTTTGGAATCAAGCTTTGCGTTATAAAAGAAGTTATTCAGTTTAAAATCGGTATTATCGGTATAACCTTCAGATGCCGCATGAGACAACGAAATAAAATTTGTCACCTTACCAGTTTTGACGATGGTTGAAAAGGCTGCTTTATTAAAGCCGAATTCTCCTGTCATCAGGCTTAGTGCTGCACTACCCGGTTTACCGGTTCCCGTGATAATATTGATAACGCCACCAAAAGCATTGGCGCCAAAAATACGGGCGCCGGGACCTTCGAGTATTTCAACCCGGTCAATGCAATCAATATCTATTGGTAAATCAAGACTGTGATGCCCTGTCTGGGGATCTGAAACATTAACTCCATTCAATAAAATAAGCGTCTGATCGAATGAACCACCACGGACGCTTATATCAGCCTGCACACCATTTCCGCCACGTTGGCGAACATCTACATTCAAAGCATATTCTAACAGGCCATCAATGCTTTGAACCGGGAGATTGGCTATTTCTTCTTTTGTAATAACCCTTACAACACGGGCTACCTGGGAAGCAACCGCTGGAGTGCGCTGCGCAGTTACGACAACTCCTTCGAGCTGAATTTTTTTAGCGATATTTAATGAATCAGGATGTTCCTGTGTTTTTCCGGGGAGCGCTATGATAGATAGTCCCACAGACAAAGTACAAATCTTGATTACGCTTTTCAGACTGTTAAAAACGCTAAACGATTTTCTGCTCCAACGACTGAAATAGCTCAGAGATTGTTTTTTAGTAATAGAAGTACATTTAATCATAAAAAAAAATTAAATAATAAATGGATAAATAATTCAGAGCAAAGTTACAATTAACAGGAATAGCGCGTCTTATTATTTATAATTATTAAACAACAACGGTCATAATATGCTTATTTTAAATTTATTAGTTAAAATAAAATTTCTGTACGAATAATCATCAGACTGCACTAATCGTTATTCGCTTGAATACATATTTATACCATTTTTGATAACTCAGCATTAACAAACAAAGGAAAATAAAGGATAAATGGGTAACTTTGCATTACTTTGGAATTGCAATAAGCTTTCTGAAGTGCAAATTTCATTGAATCCCAACAAACATGATTAATCTTACCATCACTCCTGAAGAATTGAATGAACTGCCTATCGGTGGATGGGAAGGTGAAACAATTCTGATTGATAAGCCTGAAGATGTGGCTTCTGCCATTCAGGAAATCAATAAGGAGACAATCATTGGAATTGACACAGAAACCAGACCGGCATTTAAAAAAGGGGTCGTTTATCGCATTTCACTGATTCAAATTGCAACACGCGATTGCGTATATCTTTTCAGGATAAATCATGTTGGATTAACTGCAGGTTTAATAAAAGTGTTTGAATCGGATGAGATTATGAAAGTAGGTGTAGATTTGAATTATGACATCAACCTGCTCCAACACCAAAAACGCTTTACCCCACGAAACATTATCGAATTGAATTCTTATTGCAAACAAAAAGGATTTCTTATAATGGGCCTACGCAAATTATCAGCACTCATTCTCGGAATCCGCATCAGCAAAAGACAACAAACCAGTAATTGGGAAGCCGAAACGTATACTCCGGCACAGATTCGTTATGCAGCTACTGATGCCTGGGCCTGCCGGGAGTTATTTGTCCGCTTGATGGAAAATGGTATTCATCCGGACTAAAATAAAATTTCTTTCAGAAAGCATTATAAGCAAATAGATTTCAGAAGTAGATGATCGTCTTTAGTAATGCAAAATCTCGTAATGCATCTTATAATGTTGTGGAGCACGTAACCGGCCCCCTTCAATCTCTACTTCCGATTCTGTCTGCCCACCGGCTTCGTCAAATAAACGTGTAATTTTACTTACTACTTCGTCCTCGTCGTTTTTTTCTTCCTGGAATATAATATGATCCGCATCATCATAAGTGAAAGTGATGAAAGAATGATGATGAACGTCTTCATCTTCCTGCATACTTACGCGTCCTTTTTCATCATAGGTATAACGCACCCTTTCAACCAGTTTACCTACAGCATTATATTGGCGTACTTCTGCACGGAAGCCTAGATCATTATAACTTGTTACTTCGTGATGCTCTTCTTCATCCAGTGTATTCCGACGCAGCAATGATAACAATTGACCCTTCTCGTTATATTCATACAAATCTTCAGAAATCAGGTTATCGTCAGCATCCATAACAGCCTGTCTGATTAACAGCCCGTTTTCATATTCAAAAGCTTCATTGGTTTCTAATTCTCCGTCATCGTCAATAAGCCTGCGCACTACCATGTTTCCGTTCTCGTCATATTCCATCTCAATGGTATCAGCATTTCCTTCCAGATATTCCTTGCGTTCTGAACTGATACGATTTGCTTCATCGTAAAAGAAATATTTACTCTCCAGCACTTCCCCACCCTGAGCATAGAACTCACCAATTTTCTTCCCTTCAGCATCATAACGATATTCCAGGAAATCATCTTCCTGATCCATGTGATCATAATTAATCACCTTCAGTTCTCTGCCCTTTTCATCATACTCGGTATACTGCACTCTATGTTTATCAAGATTTCTTCCTGCAACAGGAATTACGTCTTCGCGGATGGCTATAATGCTTTTAATCGTACTCATGGGATGGCTGTTTTTTTTACAAAAATAATGAATAAAACTTCTTTTTCCTTTTTTCTATCTTTACGTCCTCAACTCTTTTATGAAAATTGATAAATAGTGTTGAATGTTTTATTAATTTAATTATTCTGTTGGGTATATAACACCCTTATTTTGCAAAATAACACTAATTGATATGATGAACATACCACATATTTTCTTACTTACCGCCATGATTGGCAGCAGTTTTACACTTTACGCACAAACAGTGAACTATCCTCAGACAAAAAAAATTGAATTTACAGACACCTATCATGGAATGAAGGTGCCCGATCCTTATCGTTGGCTCGAAGACGATAATTCATCCGAAACAAAAGAATGGGTAAAAGCCGAAAATCAGGTCACTCATGCGTATTTGAATGCCATTCCATTCAGAAATAAAATAAGAGAGCGACTCGAAAAAATCTGGAACTTCCCTCGCTATGGAACACCTGAACATGAAGGTAAATACATCATATTCAGTAAGAATGATGGCATGCAGAATCAAAGTGTGCTCTATGTTCAGGAAGGAATGAATGGGACCCCCCGGATACTACTCGACCCGAATAAGTTATCAAAAGACGGCACTGTGGCGCTGGGAAGTGTTGCTGTTTCGCATGACGGAAAATACTTCGCCTATTCAATTGCCCGGGCAGGTTCTGATTGGACTGAAATCTATGTTATGGAGATAGGAAGTGGTATACTACTTTCAGATAAGATAAAATGGGTAAAATTCTCAGGCATTTCCTGGAAGGGTGATGGATTCTATTACAGCGCTTATGATGCCCCTGCAAATGGACAGGAACTCTCAAAGAAAAACGAATTTCACAAAGTCTATTTTCATAAGATTGGAACCAGCCAGGAAAAAGATCAGCTTATTTATAAAAATGATAAATTTCCACTGCGAAATTACGGAGCAACTGTCACGGAAGACGAGCAATACCTGATTTTATCAGAGACAGCCAGCACCAGTGGCAATATCCTTTACGTGAAAAATCTCCGCGAAACCAATAAAGAAAAAAAGTATTCATCAGAATTGAATGATGGATTCATTCAGCTCAACGATGGTTTTGAATTTGATTTTAACGTCATCGAAAACATCAAGGGTAAATTATTGGTGCTGACCAACGAAGCCGCCCCACGTTACAGGTTAATTCTGATCGACCCTGCTAATCCTGCACAAAAAAACTGGATTACAATTGTTAAAGAACAAAAAGATGTTTTACAATCTGCTACTGTTGTGGGTGAACAAATCATTACCACATGTATGAAAGATGCCTCCAACAAAGCATTTGCATATTCGCTCGAAGGAAAACTGATCAATGAAATCTCCATTCCCGGAATTGGCACGTTGGGAGTATTCACAGGGAAATCGCAGGACAAGGTTAGCTTTTACAGTTTTACTTCGTTCACAATACCAATGACAATTTACAAGTATGATATTGCAAAAAATAAATCTGAAGTCTATTTTCAACCAAAACTTGATTTCGATGCAAAAGGATATGTTACCAAACAAGTTTTTTATACCAGCAAAGATGGTACAAGAATCCCGATGTTTTTGATTCACAAAAATAATTTGCAGTTGAATGGGAAAAACCCTGTATATATTTATGGATATGGCGGATTCAACATCAGCCTGACGCCGGCATTCAATGCTGCCCGGCTGGTATGGCTTGAGAAGGGTGGAATTATAGCCATTCCAAATCTTCGTGGAGGCGGAGAATATGGCGAAGAATGGCACAAGGCAGGCACATTGCTCCAAAAACAAAATGTGTTTGATGACTTTATTGCAGCCGCCGAGTATCTGATCAATCAGAAATACACCAATTCATCCTTACTTGCTATTGCAGGAGGCTCAAATGGTGGGTTGCTGGTTGGAGCCTGCATGACGCAACGTCCTCATTTATTTAAGGTTGCACTGCCTGCTGTCGGAGTCATGGATATGCTCAGGTTTCACAAGTTTACTATTGGATGGGCCTGGACCGGTGATTACGGTTCAAGCGATGATGCCGAACAATTTGAATACTTACTGAAATATTCGCCTCTGCACAACCTGCGACAGGGAATATCTTATCCTGCAACTTTGGTCACCACTGCTGATCATGATGATCGCGTAGTTCCTGCCCATTCGTTTAAATTCGCGGCTACCCTTCAGGAGAAAAATGGAGGTAAAAATCCTGTTCTCATCCGGATTGAGACCCAGGCCGGACATGGAGCAGGTAAACCAACCAGTAAACAGATTGATGAATGGGCTGATATATGGGCGTTTACTTTTAAGAATTTGGGGATGGAATACTGAGAAGTTCCATTTATTCAGGCTTTGGTCAATACTTTATTTTCCAATTATCCTGGGATGATTTACTGAGTCGTTCCATCCGGAAACCGTACAGGTCTTGCAAATTTTGGATTCCCGATAAAATCATCATCATGAAGTGTTAGCAGAAATGATTTCAGTAACTTCTTTTGTGTAGCCGAAAGCTTAACGCCTCCTGCATTTACATGATGCATCAGCGGACTGATAGATGGCGAGGCCACAACCCCTGTTGAGTAAAAATCAAGCACTTCATCAAGTGTCTTAAAACGGCCATCGTGCATATAAGGCCCGGTCAGATCGACGTTGCGTAAGCTCGGCGCCCTGTAAGCGCCAATATCCATTGGATTCCCGGTGACATGAAACCTGTCGCGAATATCATCATTAGCGCCTGTAAAATCAGACTGCTTGCCATTATTGTAGTAAAGGTTGGTCGTGAACATCGGATTACCGCTACTCCCGTGACAATGAAAACAATCGCCACCCTGCTCAGTTGTAAACAGTTCTAAACCTGCAAATTCGTCTTCTGTAAGTGTACCCTCTCCGCGAAGATATTGGTCAAACTTACTGTTGGACGAAATGAGTGTGCGAATAAACTGTGCAATGGCACGGCTGATATTTTTAAAAGTTACTTTACTGTTTCCAAACGCTTTAATAAACAGCTCAGGATAACCGGGTATCTGTTGAATAAGCTTAACCGTTCGGGCGCTGTCACCTCCAAGTTCATGAGGTGCAATGACTCCCATGAAAACAACATCTTCCAAAGTTCGTCTGTTCGGGTCAGGATTTGATGAATGAATGACCCCATTCCAAAAATAGCCGTTATTGTTAAAAACCAAATTCATCATGGGCAACATCACATGTGGCGTCTTGATGCCCGTAAGCCCGAATGGGTGTCCACCTATAAATTTGGGATTGTCGATGCCACATTCAAATGCATGACTCTGAAGATGACAAGTGCCACAACTCATCAATGAATCCGGACTCGTCCGCCCCGATAAACGACCATCATAAAACAAATTCCGGCCAAGCTCAATCCCTTCGACGGTCATTGGATTATCAGCTGGAATGATGATATCGGTAGGAAAATATTTAGGTATAACGATTTGATAAGGTGTAGAGATTTTAGACGACTTTGGGTCCGTGATGCAGCTGGATGCAATAACTGTTGCAAGCATAATGCGTACTGCTAACCTGAATACTGAACCGTTTGCCATTATTTCTTTTCTCCAATATTATAACCATCACAAAGTAAACGATTTTTTTTATTCTTTGGTTCTCTTTCCCTATTTAGATAGTATAGTGGCAGGCTGATTGTTAAACTACAGCATAATAATATTTTAACTACTCATGTAATCTCTCCGACTATTCGGATTACCTTTGCACGAATTTTAAAATCATTGTTTTGACATTTGAAGAATTAAATTTAAACACCCCTATTCTAAACGCATTAAATGATTTAGAGTATTTCTCCCCAACACCCATCCAGGAAAAAGTATTCCCGATTGTGATGTCGGGAAAGGATGTCGTGGGAATTGCTCAAACAGGAACGGGTAAAACATTTGCCTATTTACTACCCATCCTGCGACAAATAACTTATTCTGAACAAAGGGAGCCACGTATACTGATTGTTGTTCCAACACGTGAATTAGTGATACAGGTTGTAGGTGAAATAGAGAAATTAGCAAAATACATGTCTGTGCGTATTCTTGGCGTATATGGTGGTACAAACATCAAAACGCAAGGACAGTTAGTGTACAATGGTGTAGATATTCTGGTTGCTACCCCGGGAAGGTTGGTCGATTTAACCATGCATGGTTTATTGCGGTTGAAATCGATTCAAAAACTGGTTATCGATGAAGTTGACGAGATGCTTAATCTCGGTTTTCGTCCCCAGTTGCTGACCTTTATGGAGATATTGCCTGCTAAAAGACAAAATCTCATGTTCTCTGCTACCTTGACAGCTGATGTTGAAAAGGTGATTACAGATTTCTTCTTCAATCCGTTTAAAATAGAGATTGCTGCACATGGAACCCCACTCGAACAAATTATTCAACGCGGTTATCATGTTCCAAATTTCAGCACCAAGGCAAACCTACTTCAATATTTACTTTCTACTGACGAAGAATTGAGCAAAGTCCTTGTCTTTGTGGGAAGTAAAAAAACAGCTGACCGATTGATTGAGCAAATAGGGAATAAATTTCCTGGCCAGATAGGGGTCATTCACTCAAATAAGTCCCAGAATTATAGAATAAACGCGTTGCATCAATTCCAGGACGGGACCCACCGTGTCCTGATTGCCACAGATGTAGCCGCCCGTGGATTGGATATATTAGATGTTACGCACGTAATTAATTTTGATATGCCCGAAGTACCCGGAGATTATATTCACCGTATCGGACGAACCGGCCGTGCAGATAAAGCCGGTGCATCAATATCATTTATCAACGAACCGGAAAAGCTATTTCAGCTTGAGATAGAACAGTTGATGAACCTTCCCATTCCAATGGAAGCATTACCCGAAGATCTGGAGATATCGGATTTGTTTTCAGAAGACGAAAAGCCATCTTTGTTTGATAAAAGCTATCTCAAAAAGATAAACAATAAAGATTCCCAGGGCGCTTTTCACGAGAAAAAAGACAAAAACAAGAAAATCAATCTTGGCGGACCAGCCAAACGACCTGCTAAGGCTGGGAAACGGAAAAAGTTCAGAAGCGGAAATTATTAAATGAGATTTCTTTAAAAGCCTGATCTTCGTAGAGACACCATATTTTGTGTCTCTACAAATTGACTTAATCACCCTACAATAAACACATTAATAAAATAATTAAGAGGATTAAAATACTTATTAGACAACTACTTAACCATCATAATCAATTTGAAAGCATAGATTCCGGGAAACACAAACCTGGAAAAATGTTTTGAACAAACAATTTACTATTGTCATTCAGTATCAACTGAAAAATATTCATAAAACTTTTTTTGAATGCTTGTTGCGATCGCAAAATAATTTCGTACCTTTATAAAAATAAAGCGATAAGCTAATTTTATTGTAGCTCAAACACTCCCTGAATATTCTTAGATTACGCCCTCCTGATACAAGTAAAATTTCCCTCTTAGCCGTATTTATGCCGTATTTATGCCGTATCTAACCCGTATTTATGCTGTATGTATGTATACGGCATAAATACGGGTTAAATTCTGAAAACAAAATGAAATTTTTTGGGTCAGGGAAGAGTTATATGAGAGTTATCTTTAAGTTTTATGACTGTTATAGAAGAATGATGGAATAAGATTATATAGAAATTTGAATTCTCTTTCTATTTGATTTTGAATGATTTAAAAAATAAATAGAGAATTTAAACTGGTGTAAAAATACCTTTTTTATAGCCAAATAGCAACATATATTGTCGGAAAAATAGAATATTTATGCTGCCTTAATGGTTGGAAGGGTAAATGCAATCGCAAGCAGCAAAACCACTGATATATATGCCCATATTACCACCTAAAGTTTTACTCAAATCGAAAGTCTGTTGGACAAGCTGAATATTTTTTACTTGAAGGTTTATAATTATGTTTATTCGTATTACTTTTAATAATAAAAAACGAAATTAAAATTGATTTAAATATTCATAAAAAAATCTTATTACTTATGTGTCTAAAATTTACTGCTGTTGTAATATCAATTCTGATGTTGACACAAGGCTGTTCACATTCCATGAATACTGTTTACGGTAATGGCAATAATAGCGTTAATGGGAGCCTGATTACCCTCACATTGCGGGATCAAAACGGAAGACTTCAGGTTTTTACGATTACTACCGATGGGATGAACAGGAAACAACTCACCTTCGAAGGGGACAATGGGCGTCCCGATTGGTCGCCAGATGGACGAAAAATTACTTTTAACTCCCTGAGAAATGGAAAGGTGTGGATAGCAGTGATAGATGTAGATGGTTCAAACCTAAAATTAATTGCTGAAGGCAATGCCCCTGACTGGTCACCAGATGGAAAACAAATTGCTTATTCACGTCCAGTCCCCACTGGCTCCGAGCTATGGGTTATGAATGCCGACGGAAGCGAACAGAGACAAATCACAAACACCGGAACAGCAAAAATGGGTGCCTCATGGTCGCCGGATGGAAAACAAATGGCATTTATCCTGATCAAAAACCGGTTTTCTCCATCCGATCCTCAACCCGAAATCGGAATCATTAACACCGATGGAACGAACGAGCAAATATTAACGAGTGCGGACAGAATGAATATTCATTTAGAGCCAAACGGTGACACTACGATTTGCGAAACTGCCTATGATGCGAATGCGCCGGCGTGGTCACCAGTAGACAATAGGATTGCCTTTTGGTCTGGTGTTGAAACCAAATATGGTCAGATCTGGACTATCAGTTCGGACAAGACGGGTAGCAAACAATTGACCGAAGACTGCAGACACGGGAATAGTGATGACCCTTCCTGGTCACCCGATGGGAAGAAAATATTATTCAGTACCGGTAGAAACGGACGGAATGAACTCTGGATGATGGATGCCAATGGAGATAACGAACACAAGATTTCTGATATCGACGCCAGTCCCTTTCCGGGCCGGGCTTCCTGGCAACCGATGCCATGAGGGTTTAATATGAATCTGTATTAAATAAATCACTTAAACAATTGCTTCTTTACCAATTTTGTATAACCGCACTGCGTTATTCTGTAGCAAATCTGATGCATACATAAGGGTAGTGGTGTTTGACATTTTTAGAGATTTTTGCTGGTATACTAATGACTCACTTAGTATTTCACGTGTAAACAAGGACGACCCAGCGGCCATTTCTACATGTGTGCTGTCATTTCCCATCATGATTTTGTGTGCAGGTACATAATTCAACCACATGTTCAATCCTTCTCTTAAAAATTCAGGGTTCAGTACCGGAAGCCAGCAGGTATCTATATACATATTTGGTATATACTTTGCCAACCATCCTGCCTCTTTTAAAAAAGGCCAACAATGAATCATTACAATTTTCATTTTAGGATATCTGGTAGCTAAGAATTGAAGAGGTAATGGATTAGACTCAGAAATATTATTTGTACCAACATGAACCTGGTGAATCCAATTTCGTTCATGCGCTTGTTTGCAACATTCATGCATCACCCAATCCTGAAATTTAAGAACATTGTTTTCATCCAGTTTTCCACGGAATTGCACCTCAGCATCAGTTCGTTGAACATATAAAAGACTGCGACTATAAGCTTGCAGTTGTTTTATTCCGACTGTATGATTTTCTGCAGCAAGATCAAACAATCGCTTAATGAATTCTCTCCAGGTTTTAGCATCTGAAGGATCGATTCCAACTATCTTGGCAAGTCTGTCGCGTCTTTGATTATTATCCTGCCATAAATCCAGAAGTGGATCAATACGCATGATTGTATGGGTAAACGCCAATTCTTTCATTTTACTTGCATTTGTTTCTTCCTGAACATAGTATTCAGGATGAACCGGACGTATTAATTCAGAGAAGTTGGCTTTCTTCATTGCCGTTTGATACCAGGTAAAAATATCAGCATAATTTTTTTGAATTTTGACATCCACTTCTTTCCAATCATTGAGATTAAAATTACCTAAATCATGGCCATATAAATTAAGAATGCCTCTTCGGGTACATTGAAATCCACCTGTCATTCCTAAATCATTGTTAAGCAACTTAAATTTATCCAATGCTTCCTGAGGAGAATTCTTCCACCATTGGGTGTATGAAACACTGCCTGCCTCCCTGGCAGCAAAATTCGGATCACGGTCGGCTACAATCATCCATCCATTTTCATAAGGATCGAGTATTAAATCCCAAATAGAGGTAGGATTCAAAGGTTGTGCGCCTGCGACAGTATCACAACGAAATCCTCCTTGCTCGGGTGCCATACCAATAGAGCTTATGCTACCCCAATGCTCATGTGTGCAAAAGTTGGGTATTGTAGAAATATCCAGTAAAAGTCTTTCTAAATTAAGTCTACTATTTTTGTTTTCATTAGTATCCTTATCTACCGAATGCGAAAAAGATTTAATTGCAGGAAAAGGTAACAGCAAGCCACCAATCAAAATAGAAGCATTATTAATAAACTTTCTCCGATCTAAATTTTTAAAATTCTCTTTTCCCATCTGTGGATATTTTATTTTAGATTCTTGCAAGGAACAACTATAAAATCTTCATAGCTATTCAGTCGATAAATATAGTAATTTATTTCAGAAAAAATCTAAATTTATATAACCCCTAAACATTTTTATGTCAATCTCTTAAGATATTATTTCGCAAGACATTATATTATAAAAAACATTTCGGAAAATAGTGATTTCACCCCTTATTGGCTTATACAGAGTGTTAATAATTGACAATTTCTTTATTAATCTGATCTCGTATTTGTATCATTTCTTCTTTCTCACATGCTTTAGTGAAATCCAAATTAATATATACAGATAAGCGAGGAAGATCAAATACAAGCAGATTGATTTCTGTTACCCCTTTCAGTACAAGGTTTTCTAAAAATAAAGAATTCTCATTCAGGAACTTAAAAATATCATACAACCTAAAAATCTTTTTCAGATTATCCCTGATAAATCCTGTTTCAAACGTAATCATTTCTAAATCTTTCTTGATATACAATTTCACTTCCACCCTGTTCTAAATAGGAAAGAATATTCTCAGGAGCAAAAAAATTCCATTCTTTATATAAACCTAAGATTCTTCTCATGTAGTCAAATACCACACACTTTTGCCGATATTCTTTTTATAATACAGAATAAAGTTAACGCTAATTTTTGTCTGTTCTTGAAAATATGATAATATAAAACCGGATTTCTGATAAAGAAAGGTTTTGACATACCCATTTAAATATTGTTTGAGCTTCTCTCATTTAAATAAGTTATCAGCGAAATACTGTGTATGAGTTCTTCCATACTGCCTGCACGGGCTATGCGATCAAAACAATCAACAATGGTTCGCTCAATATCTGTTACTTTAACCAGAGAATCCATGGTGGGACTATATGAACCTGATTTTATTCTAGATCCGCAATATATATAACTGATTCCATTAAACTCGAAGTTATTAAAACGGCCTTCTTATGAAACATATAGATCATCGAAAGATGATTTGTAAACTAAATTGCAAAAAACGTATTTTTACAAATAGAATAATATTCACCCTGAAATGTAATTACACAATTACACTCATATGACTTGTAATGTTCACTAATGACATTTTAAGGTGAATATTAAACGAGTTGGGAGCGAGTAAAAAAGAGGAATTATATAGCTGCGGAACGTTGTGTGCTATGTCAAAAAGAAGCTAACAATTAGATATAATTCATAAAATATTGATTAACAAAATGAAACGAATAATATTTCTGAGTTTTATAATGATTTTTTGTTTTGAATTGCAAATAGATGCAATGTTTCAATCTAATAAGATTAAACAAAAGGATAAGTCATTTAATGCAAATGTCGCATTAAAGTTTATGGATAGTTACGTAAAATTTTGTAATAACCGTCAAACGGATGAGGGAAACTGGGTTAAAAACAATAAATTGTTAACAGATAGATTTAAATCTACTTATAAAAAAATTATGGATGATGCAAATAAAGCAGACCCTGAATTAGGATTAGATTTTGACCCAATTTTTGATGCTCAAGACTATCCAGATAAAGGATTTAAAATTATAAAATATGATAGTGCATCTGGATTTGTAATACTCTGTGGAAAAGATTGGAAAGAATTTACAGTAACAGTCAAAGTAGTTTTCCAGAATAATAAATGGTTAGTTGATGGTGTAGGAATTATTAATATTCCTAAAGATAAACAACGTATTCGATAATTGTGATTGGATTAAATTATTGACAAAAAACACAGCCCAAACAAAGGGCCTCACAAAATGAGGGCTTTATGGCAGGTTCAAGCGTGTAGCTCTTAGTAAATAAGTGCTTGCTTCGAATAATTCTCGCACTTCGTGTACTTTCGACCGATGTAAAACAAGAGATGTTTAATTTTACTTTCACTGGTGAAAAAGGAACGAGTACTACTTCTACATGCAAGTCAATTCTGTCAAGCAAGGGACAGGAAATTTCTTTCAGATACGTCTGAACTGCTCCGGAAACACAAACACACGAAACATCAGGGTGGTTATAATAGCCACAGGGACAAAGATTCTTTACTATTGTCCGATTTCTCCGTTGGCTGCTTTTGGATTTTGTTGTAAATAGATGCGATATAATTCAAAAAATGTTGGGGCATCCAGTAATTCCATTCTAGGATCTTTCTTCTTCAATTCCTCCACTACTTTCACGTACCAAGAAGGATCTTTTAAAATATTCCGAAACCAATGAAAGTGTATTGGCCGTAAACCAACACGTTCCATTACATGCTTTGCTGCTTCAGCGGGATCATTTTCAGTTATATCCCAATCCGAACGTAATACCGGCATATTACCATGAAGTAATGTTAATGGCGTTTTTTGGGGAACAATTCCATTTGGGCTGAATTTAGCATATGCATCCAATCCTTTTTTGTTTAGCCCCGGAGCTTCTCCATCAATAATAAATCCTGTAATACTTAAATCCCAGCGCTTATAATAAGGTGTATTATGAGCAACCCAGGCATCCAAACCGTCCGGAAGTCCGGAGATGGGTCTTGGTTCCTGCAGCATGCCTGGCATTAAATATCCGGCGCCATTGTCAGCAGCAACGAAATAATCATTCTTTGTAGCGGATTCCCTTTGATATTCCAATGCCATAGGAACTCTTTCTTCTAAAACCGGACTAACGGCCCACATCATCGGAACTTTTCCTCTATCCGGACTATCCCATATAGTAGGTGTTGTTTGCGAAACCCAAGAGGATGCATCGTAATCCCCTACATAGAAAACAAAAAAGTTTCGTCCTTCGAAATTGACTTTTCCATCAGCAGTTAAATATCCCCTTTTCTGCAAATCAGATTTGGTAACCCATGGTTGTTTATATTGCTTCTTCAAGGGGTAATGCTGCCAAAAAGAAGCATTTGCAAGGGCGCCATAACCAATAGCATCAGCATCTTTAAAAGCATTATAAGCGCTGATATTCCTGGAATACTCCCATTCCGTTGCCACGTCGCCATGTGAACCGCCAGCATGTTTTGTATATTTAAAAATCCAGGGTGGAAAACCTCCCAGATATGCATAACCTTTGCCCTTATTCTGCTGATAAGCAGTCAACAATAATTCTTTTAAAGTATTGAGATCGGTACCAATTTTTTGATGCGGATCATCTGTTGCTGTCTCATCTCCCCAGGGGCTCAAATCAAAGAAAAAACCTTTACGACTTACAAAAAAATCATGGTTGGAGAGTGTATGATGATTACGAACAGTTGCTCTCGGATTATTAATCCACTGTTGATCAACATAGTAAGCACCATACTTTGTATTACATTTTCCCGTCTTCATGTATTTTTCCATAAACCATAAATAAGCGTCATTCTTAGCAGAACCACTTGATAAACGGGAAGTTCCCGGAATTTTCCCGGAACCTGTAAACATGGATGAACCATCTTTATTTAATAACCAAACCTTCACTGGTAATTTTGGGCCGCCAAGAACAAGCTTTGAATAAAGGCTATTGTGTGATTTATCATATCGTATAGCGATTACATCTTCTATACCGGCAACTGAGGATGCTACATTACTGGTGGCTGCAACATTTGGATCATATACTACAACACCTTTAATGTCTGATTTATATGCAGCAACAAGCTTGACAATATTGTGATATACAATAGTGTCCCTGCCGCTTAACCATTTACCTTCCTGACGGTATTTATTCCACCAATATTTGTCAATGTCTATATTTCCGTTCTTTACGAGAAAGATATATAACCTTGGAGATTTTCGATTTACAATCCCTTGTAATGTAGAAACAGTATGTACATCATCCCATGCCTCTTTTACATTATCTAATTTTCCGAGATCAGATATTAACGTATAGTTCATGTCAAACACTCCTATCGAAGGTTTTTTCAATGGTTCTGATTTTAACCCGATTGAAAAAAGAAGGAAACAGGTTAATAAAAATCCCTTCAGGATTGCTTTCATTTTTTTATTGCAATTTACCATTATTTGAGCATTTTCAACTTTTGAAATTTCATTCATTGTTTAACTTGTTTATTACTTCATGAATTGATTAAACTACTCCGCAACAGAGCTGACAAGGTATTACCTGAAAACATTTCTCTTTCAAAGCAGGGCTTCGGGAAATCTAACCCAAAAGAGATTAAAATATTTTATCATATTTTAGCAGTAATCTGATCCATCAACCTTGTACACCATATTGCTGACTCCCCGGTACTTGGACAATCACCGAAACCCCGGAGTGATTTAACCATCAAAGTAATATTAGGTTGTTGAACATGTTGAGGATAAGGAATTTCTAATCTTTCAATTTCACCGTTTTCTTTTTCAATGACAATAACAGGCTTGCCAAAAAAGGAAAATGTGATCCTGCCCTTGGACCCGATTATCTCTGTTACATCGGTAGCTTGGGTTTGGGCCACTGTAAAACACCATGACCCGTTAAATAACACGCCCGATTCAAATTCAATCAGGGCAATTGTTGCATCATCTGCAGTATAATATCCTGCCTGATTTGTAGAAATGCCTTTGGCTTGCTTAACAGGGCCGAGCAGATATAACATATAGTCGAGCTGGTGGGATGCCAGATCATGAAAGTGCCCACCACCCGAAATGATAGGATCGACTCTCCAACCAACCTGTTGTTCAGGATTGAGCTCTTCGGATTTGAGTGGATTATGTAGTTTTAAATTGACCATTCGCACATCACCGATGACTTTGGAATCAACCAGTTCCTTTATTTTTAGAAAATAAGGCAATGCCCGGCGATAATATGCAACAAATAATGGTTGTCCGGTTTCTCTGCTGACTTTTATCATTTCCCGGCATTCGGCTTCATTCATTGCCATTGGCTTTTCAACATACACAGGCTTTCCGGCCCGCATAACTTTGATGGCGTATTCGGCATGTGTATTGGGAGGAGTGGCCACATAGACAGCATTGATATCCGGGTCGTTGATCAATTGATCAGCATTATTGTACCATTTGGAGACATTGTGACGCAGTGCATAATCGGCTGCCTTTTCGGTATCCCTTCTCATAACAGCCCCTAAACGTGAATGCTCAACTTTATTAAAAGCCGGTCCACTCTTTAATTCTGTTACTTTACCACAGCCAATAATACCCCAATTAATTTGATCCATGATTTATTAAGTTAAATATTATGGCTGCTTATAAATATTAAAGAGTCCAGTCTATAAAGGTAAAGATTTCAATTGAAAAGATTTGGAGTACTGGTAATTTATTTGCGTACCTATTAGAAAAAATGTGGGTCAAATGTTTTAAAAAAACAAAAGCTTTAAACAATAACCAATCCCATTTTGCTAAGTCCTTTCCAAACAGGTGATTTAACCATCTTTTCTGTAGTTGCACCAGTTATCTCATTAAACAAATCTTCTGCTTCACCAAAAGAAAGTGGGTCACTTGCTGGTTTTGCTCTTTCAATAAGAGCAAAAGCAAAACGTGCTTGATTTTGATCCGTAATAATCTCCTGGATCTCGCATCCGGAATAACAAGTTAAAACGGTTTCTTCTTTACCGGTTTTGGATTTCCGTACTACCTGACACATGCCATCACCCAACCATAAAATATTACTACTCTTGAGTGATGTTACTTCTTTGCTTGTCACAAGAAACGATTCAACCAATGTTGGCGAATATGTTGTTTTTGGCACCCTTGTATCAAACCATATAAATACTTTTTTGTCGAATCCCACGCCACGCATAAAATTATAGGTAGCTATTCGCAGCCCATCACTAAATTGGTCATGCTCAGTTGAAGCATTATCCACAAAAGGGACTTCGTTATTTGAAAAAGGATTAGATTGATCTGTTATACGTTCAATTCCAAACGCTTCAGGGTTAGAGCCAACCGGGCTATGTACCGTCATGGCAAACCGATGCCAGAATGCGGATTGAATGAGTTTCAGGCAAAAAAACTGACGCACTACTTCCAGTGAGTCTATCGTTTCCTGTGCGGTTTGTGTTGGAAAACCATACATCAGATAAGCATGTACCATTATTCCGGCCTTGGTAAAGGCATTACAGACATTAGCAGCCCCAAATAATGTAACTCCTTTATTCATCAATTTAAGCAGACGATCAGATGCAACTTCAATTCCTCCAGAAACTGCAATACATCCGGATTTAGAAAGCAATCTGCAAAGATCAGGGGTAAACGCATTCTCAAAACGAATATTTCCCCACCACGAAACTTGTATCCCCCTGCTGATTATTTCTAAAGCCACACGCTTCAAAACAGCTGGAGGAGCTGCCTCATCGACAAAATGGAATCCAGACTGACCGGTTTGTTGCATTATCGCCTCCATTCGATCTACCAGTATAAGGGCAGAAACGCTTTCATAACGTGATATATAATCTAGCGAAGTGTCACAAAAAGCACATTTGGCCCAATAACAACCATGCGCCAGGGTTAATTTATTCCATCTCCCATTGCTCCACATTCGCAACATGGGATTAGCAACTTCTGTCATATCCATGTACAGTGAAAGGGGAAGTCCGGAATAGTTTGGGACACCACGATCAGCCATTGGAATATTTTGAATGGAATCAAGGTGAACAGCTTGAATTTTATCCTTTAAACAAAACATTGTTCTGATGAGCGGAACCACATTATTTTCACTATTTAAAGCGTCTGCTTTTAGCTGTTCAATGGCATTTTCAGATTTCAAAAAACCATTGACTAACCTTTCTATGGGTAACTCACCATCATCAAATGTAAGAAAATCAATGTAATTAAACAAACGTGCATCTGTTAACTGCCGCAGTTCTGTGTTAACATATCCTCCTCCCATAATTGTTAAAACAGAAGGATATTTTTTCTTTAAGAGTGCTCCACACTTTAAGGCTCCATAAAGATTACCCGGAAACGGAACACTAAAGCCCACAACCTGAGGGTTTACTTTTGATAAAACCTCTTCAAAAATAGAGAGCATCATTAGATCGACGCTGTTTACCGGCGAACATTCCAATTCAACAATTAAGGGATCAAATTCGGGTAAATACATACAGAGCTTCTCGGCATATTTAATCAATTCAAAGTTGGGAGCTACATTTTCTCTGATAAAATCAGCAATATCTTCAATATAACATGTTGCCAAATGAACAGCTTTATCATGTATCCCTATTTCACCAAAAGCCCACTCAAGCTCATTTAGGTTTTTAAATCGTCCACCTTCAGGAAGGTACTCCCGGGTACAGATGCGTTGAGCAAGCGAAGGTTCCTGACCCCGCAAAAAACGGATTACTGCTTCGACGGTATCCTCATATCTTGAACGACAAGCCAGAACTCTTTGCTGTTGTTCAGACAACAGGCGAGAATTTCCTTTTGTTGTAATACCATTCATGTCGGTAATACCTTCATTCATTATATCATCAAAGATGGACTGTAGAAATGAGTGGGTAAAAATATGGTCAACCAACATTATCCCCAGATCAAGCTGTTCAACGGTATATCCACATTTTTCAAGATACCCTGCAAGATAAGGTGAAGCCGGATATGGCGTATTCAACTGCGTTAACGGAGGGGTTACTAATAATATTTGCATGTTTATCACAACTATTCAAAAGTTCAAAAAATTAGAGTTTGACCATACATCAATTCCAACGTTCATAGATCAAATTCTCTCAATTGATCGTATCGGAATTGACTAATCTCAATCAGCACTTTACCATACCGCTTTCAAAGTTAAAAACCCACTGGCAGGAATAGTTACCACATTATTGACTTTTCTACCAGGCACCTCTTCAATCTCACACATGTTCAATGACTTGGGATTACCCGCCGGCCATGACAACTTAACTGTTTCGTCCTTATCCGATACTGAGCGTAAACGCATGATTACCGTTCCACCTTCCGTTGTGGATTTAAGTACCGACACAGTTATTGCTGGTGAACCTTCAAAAGCAATCAGCGGTTTTGAAATGGCATTGGCATTGGCTGCGACATGCACTAAGGGCTGTACTTGTTCCAAACCAAAACGATTGGCGACAGCGGCATCATAAGCCCCGTGCGGCATGATACGGTAACGGAAAATGACAGGACCGTCCTGAGTCAGTGGGAAGTTGGTGAACCAGTGATTGTTCATCACCCAGGAGTAAATGGTGGAGCTGGGTTCGAGCTTGCGTATCCAGGGTTTCCGTTCCCCGGTCCAGCTGCCGGTCTGGTTAGCTGTCATGGCACCGCTTTCAAAGAGAGGGGCGTCGAGCGAACACCAGGTGACACCATCCTTTTCGTTAGATATGTCGAGCCAACGCTGCATAGCGATCCAATTGCGGTTGCCGGCGGCCCACTGGTCCTTTTCTACCTCCATCACACCCCACGGGATATCAACGCGTGTAGTGCTGTGTGGAATGTCGAACCCGAATCCGAAGTGAACGCCGTCCTTGGCTAAGAGTGGAAGTTTGTCCACAACATTGCTGATCTCCACCCACGGTTGGCCCAATACGAGGCGTACAGAGCGGGTGACGGAGCGACAGCCGGTTGCTTTGGATGAGACGCGTAATTCCACGACTAACGGGCCGCATTCGATGGTGGAGATGGTAATATTATTGTCGGCCTGGGCATTGTCGCTGTCGCCAGGCATCCAGCGGAAGGCATTGAGACCTCCGTTGACTTTCGCGTCAACCAGATTGCGACCGGTGATAAGATTCACGAGGTGGGTGATGTTACCGGTAACCGGGTCAATTGTCACCCGCAACTGTTGGTTGTCAAGCTTTGTGCCATCCAGTTTGCAGCCATCAGTCAGTGGACACTTGCCGGCTATCACACGGTAATGCCGAGATCCGAAGGCGGAAATTTCGGATGCCAGAAACGCAAGTTCTCCTGTCGAGAGCCGCTGGGCTGGGACATCTTTGCCCTGATCATCGGTGACGCGGTCACCACGTAAACTTTCTGCTTTTGAAAGGGTCACCAGTCCACCATGTTGCCAGGATTGGGTGTTTAACACTGCTATGCCACCGTTAGCTGGACCTTCTTCCGGGCCGAGTGCGCCGGATGATTTGTCGGTGGCTGGGGCCAAAGCATCGTCGAATAGGGTTTGGGTGCGGTCATCGGCCTCGCGAAAGTAACTCTGCTTGACCTTCCAAATCGCATCCTGAAAGAACGGCTCGGTGGGGTTCTCGGCACACCATGTGTGCTCGGAGCCCAGGGCAATGTAACGCCATGCTTCGTCAAAAGCAGTTCGCGGTGCACCTTTTCGGGGACGTAACATGGTCCAAAGGGTTTCTGCCTGCACCAGCCGTTCCTTGGCATTGCGGTTGATGGCAGTCAGCCTTGCAGCAGTGCCCAAACCGTCGGTCCAGTATTCAGTGAAGTCACCTTTGACTACCGGAAGCTTGTCACCATAATTTTTTTCAATCATTTGCATGATTTCGTGGCCGCCAGCAATGACAATGTGCGGATAGACATATTCATCATTCCAGGCCCTGACCGCATCCGGAATGTCAGCGTCGACCGGGGAGTTGTCCCACAGGGTCCAGGAAAGAGCCAGAAAGTTATACGGGTACTTCGCGTTTTCCAAGCCGACCAACTTGTCGGTGAAGTTGATATTGGCACTGCCTGTTTTGATTACAGCAGGAATCTTGTCGATGTCGCGCTGGCCGAACCACGGACGGCCCGTAGCCCCTCCCTTGCCTGGACTGCCGCTATTGGCATAACCGCCGGGTTGGAAGAAAAGAATTTTGGATTTCCCGTCAGGCCCCATCCACCAGAATGGTAAACCATCAATGCCACCATGAGCATTTCCAGCCCGACAGGAATTTGGCCAAGCCATAATGTAGCGAATGCCTTGTTGCGCCATGACTGGCACCAATCCCCATGACATACCTGGGATATCCATCTGCTGAAAGGCATCCATTGGCACGCCAGTCAGTTTCTGCATTTCACGGCTGAAACGAAACACCTGGAACAGTTCTTCATCGTTGCAAGTGCTTGTGTTAAGATTCAAATAACTGGCATCAATACACAGATAACCACTCTGAATAGCCTTAACAACACGCAGTCTCTGCTCCGGCTTCGCCGACTGCCAATAGCGTTCCAGTGGCCAGGTGACTTCAGGATTCCACCGGGAACGAGCGCCAGCTTTGTAGTCTTTTGTTGCCTCGCCTAATTTGATACCCTCGTCAATGTTGCGCTTGTGTAAGATTTCGACATTGGCCTGTGTATTTGTGTATCCAATATCCACATGTGAATGCGAATAGAGGTAGACCGTCCA
>Ga0209125_1001214_pt1 | contig 25526 bp, 25 predicted proteins | sample BarGraIncub1131A_FD_184503 | JGI IMG/M metagenome (GOLD analysis project Ga0209125, IMG submission 184503) | Arctic peat soil microbial communities from Barrow, Alaska - Barrow Graham LP Incubations 11-31A (SPAdes) (version 2) | ecosystem: Environmental > Terrestrial > Soil > Wetlands > Peat... | reverse complement strand
CCGCGCCCCCGCGGGTCCGTCCTCACCGTTGCCGGAAGCGACTCGGGCGGGGGAGCCGGAATCCAGGGAGACCTGAAAACCATCGCCCTCTTGGGGAGCTACGGCGCCTCGGCGCTCACGGCGCTGACCGCCCAGAACACCACCGGGGTTTGCTCCATCCACCCGGTCCCCGCGACCTTTCTCGGCCAGCAGATCGACGCTGTCCTCTCGGATATCCCGATCGACGTGGTGAAGGTCGGCATGCTCTTCTCGCCGGAGAACGCCGAGATGCTCGCCGAACGGCTCATCTCCCACAGGATCAGGATGGTCGTCCTCGACCCGGTGCTGAGCGCCAAGGGTGGGGTGGCGCTTTTGGAGGACCAGGCGCTCGCGGTGCTGAAGAGTCGACTCATTCCGCTTAGCTACCTGATCACCCCGAACCTACCGGAGGCGGAACGGCTCACCGGGCTCACCATCACCGATAACGCCGGGATGGAACTGGCGGCCCGGGCGCTGCATCTCATGGGGGCCCGGAACGTGCTGGTCAAGGGGGGGCACCTGGCCGGGGGGGTGGCGACCGATGTCCTCTACGACGGGACCGGTTTCACCCGCTTCAGCGCGCCGCGCACCCTTTCCAGGAACACCCACGGCACCGGCTGCGCCCTCGCCTCGGCGATCGCCAGTTTCCTCGCCCAGGGGGAACCGCTGCCGGTGGCGATCCGCCGGGCGAAACTCTTTATCACCCGCGCCATCAAGTCCGCCCGCCCCTTGGGAAAGGGGCACGGGCCGATCAACCATTTCCTCGCAGCCTTTGACCAGGCCGAGCTTTAGCTCGACATTTCATTCCAGGAGTAGTCATGACCCAGCTCGAAAGCGCCCGCAAGGGGATCATCACCGAAAAGATGCTTGTTGCAGCCCTCGCGGAGGGGGTTGAGCCCGAATTCATCCGCGCGGGAATAGCCGCGGGCAACATCATCATCTGCCACAACAACAAGCACGCCAACGGCACGCCGCTCGCGGTGGGCCGCGGCTTGAGAACCAAGGTGAACGCCAACATCGGCAGCTCCGGCGACGACCTCGACATCGAGAAGGAGCTGGAGAAGGCGCGGGTGGCGGTGGCCAGCGGCGCCGACGCCATCATGGACCTCTCCACCGGCGGACCGGTCGACGAGATTCGGCGCGCCATCATCGCCGAGACCTCCGCCTGCATCGGGACCGTCCCGCTCTACCAGGCCGCGCTCGACGCGATCAGGATCAAGAAGAAGGCGATCGTCGAGATGACCGTCGAGGACATCTTCGCCGGGGTGCTGAAACACGCCGAGGATGGGGTCGACTTCATCACGGTGCACTGCGGCGTGACCCGCGCCACCGTGGAGCGAATGAGGCACGAAGGGCGCATCATGGACGTGGTGTCGCGCGGCGGCGCCTTCACCATCGAGTGGATGGCGCACAACAACAAGGAAAACCCGCTCTTCGAGCATTTCGACCGGCTGCTGGAGATCACCAAGGCCTACGACATCACGCTGTCGCTTGGGGACGGGTTCCGGCCCGGATGCCTCGCGGACGCGACCGACCGCGCCCAGATCCACGAGCTGATCCTCTTGGGCGAACTCACCCAGCGGGCGCAGGCGTTCGGGGTCCAGGTGATGATCGAGGGCCCCGGCCACATGCCGCTGAACCAGATCGAGGCCAATGTCCTACTGCAGAAGAGGCTTTGCCACGGCGCTCCCTTCTACGTGCTCGGCCCCCTGGTCACCGACATCGCCCCCGGCTACGACCACATCACCTCGGCGATCGGCGGAACCATCGCGGCCGCGGCCGGCGCCGACTTCCTCTGCTATGTCACCCCGAGCGAGCACCTGCGGCTCCCGACGGTGGAGGACGTGAAGGAAGGGGTGATCGCCTGCCGCATCGCGGCGCACGCGGCCGACATCGTGAAGGGGGTCAAGGGAGCCATGGAGAAGGACAACCAGATGGCGCGCTGCCGCAAGAAGCTCGACTGGGAGGGGCAGTTTGCCCTGGCCATCGACCCGGAAAAGGCACGGCGCCTGCGCGCCGAGTCAGGCGTGGCCGACCATGGCGCCTGCACCATGTGCGGCGAGTTCTGCGCCTACAAGGTGATGGACGACGCGACCGAGCGGGAAAGGGCGAACGCCTCGGCCTGACCCATCAGGGGAGCCGTTTATTTCGGCAGCAGACAGCCACCCGCCGCTTCCTTGCATAAATGAAAAAGCCGCCGACCTTTTAAAGGGTCGGCGGCTTTTTCGTATTTACTGTTAAGCCCCACCCGCCAGCGGGGGGAGTCCGGCAGGGAGAAGTTGTTTTTGGGCAGTGTCTGGAGAACCTAGGCCCGGTCCAGCGCAGGAATCAGCTAAACGCCATGAGGTAGCCCCAGTAGCTTCCGGAGCCGATGATGACGAAAAGCAGGACATGCTTTGTGACCAGCATCCTGCGTCGGGTCTGCTCGGCCTCGGGACCGTAGAAGTTGTCCACGTAGGTGAAGGTCCGCATCCCTCCGGTGGCGAAGATGGTGAGCGCCGCCGCGACACTGTTCCAGAAGAAAAAGCGCTCGATGCTCCCGAGCATCCCCGAAAGCGCCGGGGACTCGGCGCGGAAGCCGTGCAAGAGGTAGATGGCGATCAGATCGGAGAGCCAATACCCGGTGGCGAAGTCGTGCACGAAGCCGTTCAGCACGACGGCGCCCTTTTTGAAGCTGTTCATGATCTGTCCTCACCGCGGGGGGCGCCAAAGTCAAGGGGTGGACCGAAGCGCGGCGGCCTCGATCAACGGCAAGGAAGTTGCCGAACTTAGGTCCCGGAAGCTTTCGGTAAAACGGGTCGGTCCTCCCGTCAGTTACGGGATCGGCGCGAAGTTATGCGGCAACTCGGATACCGTCCCCGTCAACCCCTTCATGCTTTTCAGGAGCTCCCGCACCTCCGGCGGCATCTCCTTGCCTTCCTTCATCATGGCGCGCATCTGGCCGGCCAGGTAGGAGTTGTTGATCAGGATGTCCAGCACCGCAACCATGAAGGTACGCTTCCAGGGGGTGAGCTCATGCAGGTTCTGGAACTTGTACATGAAGAATTTTTGCGCCGCCTTGCCGAGTTCCCTGTTCAGCTCCTCCACGGTCATGTTCTTCGGCTTTATCACCGCCTCAACCAGGTTGTACTTGCGGTAGTCCTTGGTCGCCACGTACGGCTCCAGTTCGGGGTAGAGCTCGGCGTAGGGCCAGGGGGCGATGGCGAGGAAAAAAGCCATGTCCGGGTTGTAGTGCTTGGCGAGCTCGATGGTCCTGGCGATGGACTCCGGGGTGTCGTCCGGCATGCCGAGGACGAAGGAGGTCTCCGAGACGATGTCCGCGTTGTTGATGATGTCGATGGCAGCCTTGGACTGCTCCACCTTGGTGTTCTTGTTGAAGAGGTCGAGCGTCGCCTGATCGCCGGCCTCGACGCCGACATAGATGTGCTCCACCCCCGCCTCGCGGTACTTGTCCATGATGTCGGCGTCGCGCAGGATGTCGTCCACCCGGGTCTCCATCAGGAGCTTGACCCCCACCTTGCGCTCGATCATCAGGTCGAGGATGCGCACCCAGCGTTCGCGGTCGAAGGTCGGTATCTCGTCGGAGAGCATCGCCACCTCCACGCCGTAGGTTCCCTTCAAAAGCTCCAGTTCGGCGACGAAGTTCTCCGGGCTGCGGGCGCGCCAGGACTGGGCCCAGAAGAGCTGCTGGGAACAGAAGGAACACTTCTCCTTGCAGCCGCGCGAGGAAGAGACGATGGCGAGCCGCGCGTTGTTCTTGGCGCGGTAGGTGTAGATGGGCCACTCCACCAGGTCCCAGGCAGTGGGGAGGGCATCGAGGTCATGAATATAGGGGGCCTTGGTGGTGACGATGACGGCGCCATCGCGGTAGAAGGCAAGCCCGGGAATCTGAGCCGGGTCCCCCCCGGCGTTCAGGCAGTCGAGCAGGGAGACCAGCGTCACCTCGCCCTCGCCGCGCACGATGAAGTCGACGGTATCGTGCTCCGCCTTCAGCATTTCCTCGTAGCAGAAAGTGGCGTGGACATTGCCGTGCACCGTCACTATGTCGGGATTAATCTTCTTGGCGAGGGCGGTCAGTTCCAGCGCATGGGCCACTGAAGCGGTGAAGGAAGTCGTCGCCACCACGTCCGGTTTGAACGCCCGGATGCGCGCCTCTATCTCGGGCCATTTATCCCAAAGCGACATGGCGTCGTAATAGTCAACCTCGTACCCCGCAGCACGAAGCGCCCCAGCGATATAGACAAAGCCGACGTTCAGCCAGGTCCCGGCCGACTCGACCACACCGGAGTGGTACGGTGGCGTTATCAGGGCCACCCGCTTGATGCTCATACACTTGACTCGTTCTGAAAGCACTTAGAATCGCGGCTCATTGCGGCATGAAACTGTAGTCGGCAAATTAGCGTTTTTGATTGTACTTATGCATAAAGATTTTGTCAGTAAAAAAATTGGGCGGCGCAGGTTGTCATGAAGCTTTATTCATGCGGCGAACTAGCACAGGGCAGCGAAGTTAAAGGCGGCAAATACAAGCTAGACAAGGATACCTTTTCTCCATGGTATGAATCTTCGCCGGCGTTAGCCAAAATCCGTGATATTCATCAAAGCGGTTACTCAGCACCCGTCAACGCCAAATGCAGACATTTCCAGACACCACAACACAAAATATGTGTCACGGCAGAGCACCTCAGGGCCTATCACTGAATCAGTGCAGGGAACGTGGACGATTTACTCCGCCTGAAGGACATTTGTCGCCTAGGGAATGGGGAGCAGCTAGCGCCGCGATATCCAGGAAGACCGGGCTTTATCAGCCGACGACACCATCCCAGGCTTATCGGCAACTCCCGGACAGGAACACTCATCAAATGACATGCTACTAGGGCCAATTGCAACCGTCAGGCAACACCTGCGACGCCCCCCCCCGTCCCAAAGCCCAGGTAGCGACCACCGCGCGACAACGGGGGGTTGCGACTCGCCAAGACCTAGTTCCATAGCAATAATCCTACCGTCAGGCCTGTTCCAACATCGAAGCTTCAGGGCGCTCTTAAGCAACAGATGCAGAGACTCAAGCTACGCCTTCCACAATCACCCACCAGAGAATCGCGCCTTTGCCTTTTCCCAAGCCTCGCCCCTACCCAGAGACGGGTGGAAAGGTCTAGAGCAATTGGTTACGATTAGGTAACGCCGCGTTAGCTGGCGCCAACACGGCAACCTCTGTTTTGGCTGAAACCGAGGATATAAACGTCAAAGCGCGCAAGCGGCGTTCATTTACCCGGAACGAAGCAACGATACGGCACCGTTTTACCAACAAATGGGTAACGGGTCGGTTGGGCTATACCAATACTACCGAGGCCGGCGGGAAATGCAGGGTCACTCTCGTTCCGCTGCCTGGCGAACTCTCGATGGCAATAGATCCGCCATGCATCTGCATGATCGCCGTGACGATGGCAAGCCCCAGTCCGGCCCCCCCGGAGTTCTCGGCACCGAAACCTTCCACCCGATAGAAACGGTCCGTGATCTTGGACAGGTGCCTGGCCTCGATGCCGCACCCGGTGTCGCTGACCAGGACATCGGTCGACAAGTCGAGAGCTTGGCTGACCGAAATGGAGATCGTCCCACCAGGCGGGGTGTGACATAAGGCATTTTCGATGAGATTGCTGAGGGCTCTGCGAAAGAGGGTCTGGTCGGCATATAGAGTCGCGGTACCGCGGCACTCAAGGGCAACCTCCGCGTCACTTGCCGAATCCGAGTAAAAGTCGAACAGGTCCTCGACCTCACCGGCGGCGTCCAACCGCTCCCGGGCGACATCATGCCGCTTCGAATCAGCACGCGCCAGGAAAAGCATCCGGTCGATGGTACGGGAGATCCGGCCGAATTCATCGAGGCTGGAGCCGATAACGGCCCGGTATTCCTCAGGGCTCCTTTCCCGGGAAAGGGCGATATCGGCAGCGATCAGAAGGGTGTTGATCGGCGAGCGCAGTTCATGTGCCAGGTTCGCCGAGTAATGAGACAGCCTGCCGAAGGAATCCTCCAGGCGGGCCAGCATACCGTTGAGGGAGTGAGCCAGGGAGAGCAGCTCCGTGGGGAGCTCAGTCTCATCGATCCTGGCATGGAGGTCGCTCCGGGTAATTCCCCGGGCGGCCTGAGATATGACCTCCAGCGGCTTGGTCACGAACCGGGCCATGACAAAGGCGCTGCAAAAGGCGGAAAACAGCCCGCAGGCGACCAGGGCGACTAGGACCAGGCCAGGCGGGGTTCCGCGCGTTCCCGCCTCGCGGATGCTCATCGCGACCTGCAGCACAGCTCCCGGACCAATGAACGGCTGGTCGGGTATCCGGAAACTCCCCAGCAGGAAGGAGGCCCCCTTGCCGTTTGGCCTGGGTACCGTCTCGGACTTGCCGTCGGGCGCGGGGAAGAGCGCGCGGGGGAGCATCCCTTCCATGCCCGGATTTTCCAAAAGGGCCCGTCCCTGCGGGTCCAGGATCCGAAGGTAGAGTCGGAGATGTTCCGGCCTGAACTGCTGGGTCCGTATTTCGGCGGAGAGCAGATCCCTGCCGTCCGGCTCCCTCATCATGGCCAGGACGCTCGTCACTTCCGCGTCGAGGCTCTCCTTTCCCGGCTCAGGCACCCGCTTCGCATAAAACAGGGCCACGAGAATAAGGCCACCCAATAGGACGGCGATGCCATGGAGCAAGGCAAGCCGACGGGCGATGGACCGGCGCCCCGCGCCACCCTGCCTGGGGCGCTCAGTCGAGTCCGACATCCCGATCTTCCAGCACATACCCCACTCCCCTCACCGTGTGGATAAGCTTCCTTTCGAAGGGGACGTCGACCTTCGCCCGCAAGTTCCCCATCTTTACATCGACGATCTTCATGTTGTTGTCGAAACCGAGGTTCCAGACACGTTCCGCGATGAAGGTCCGCGACAGGACCTCGCCGCGGCGACGCATCAGCAGGGAAAGGAGGGAGAACTCCTTCGGTGTCAGCTCCAGGTGCCTGCCGGCGCGGGTAGCCTTGTGGGCAAAGAAATTGACCTCCAGGTCCGCCACCCGGAGCTCGTCCTGGCTGACGACCTGGCCGCGCCGCAAAACGGCCTGGATGCGGGCGGTCAGTTCCGAAAAGGCGAACGGTTTTACCAGGTAGTCATCCGCCCCGGCCTTGAGCCCCAATACCCGGTCCTGCACCGCGTCGCGCGCCGTCAGGATGATGACGGGGGTCGTGATGCCGCGGGCGCGCAGCCTTCCCACCACCTCGAAGCCGTCGATGCCCGGCAGCATCAGGTCAAGGATGATCAGGTCATAGCTCGTCTTGGTCGCCAGAGCGAGTCCATCGAGTCCGTTGGCCGACAGATCCGACATCACGCTAATTTCCGCGAGCCCCTTTTGCAGGTGCGCCGCGGTCTTCGCTTCATCTTCGATGATCAGGAAATACATGCACACCCACCATTGCCCTACCGCGCCGGCATGCGCCGGGAAAACTCTCCCGCCGGGCACACTTCCGCAGACTTAATTTATGGAAGCGCGGCATCCGGCTACGCCCCAAAACAGACCGGCCCGAAACAACTGCCATGACAAAACCAGAGATGACGGCAGTATCGCGCGACTTTCCCCGGCCGGATGGCGCCGATACCGAGCCGTGATCTCGCCGGCTGGACGGAATGCGCCACGTTCCCACCTGGATTCTGGAAAGGAAACCCGAAGCAGCCGGTCGCAGGCTACCATATTTCCGGAAGATTTTACAGAAAGAACGCCGGGCTAAAAAAGCAGAACCTACCATTGCACCAGGGGCCGATGAACTGGATAGCGCCGGCCATCCCATGGTATTTGTGGCGGACCATTCGGTCCGCTCCTTTTTAGACACGAACGGGGAGAGCTTTCGAGACCCACTCTTTTCACTCGATAGGTAGTTCCGAAGGGCAATCGGAGCACTTGCGGACCCAAAGACAGCAAACAAGTTAAACCGTTTGCGTGACGCGGCCGAGCTTAATAGATTGACTTACACCAGCTTTTGTTATATCTAAGAGTGATTCGTTGCCATCTTAGCTCAGTTGGTAGAGCAATTGATTCGTAATCAATAGGTCGTCGGTTCGACTCCGATAGATGGCTCCATAAAAATCAAGGACTTAGGCTTAACCGCCTAGGTCCTTTTTTTAATTGGCACGCCTGTCGATTACCTCTGCACGCGCCGAGGAGCCTGCTAGCGGCAGGCCCCGCCTTCCCTTCCGATCCAGGCCGCGCCGAAAACCCCAGCGGAATCGCCCAGCCTGTTCCTCAAAACGGGGGTACGCAGGTCATCATGGAAGGCATGTCCTCGCGCCCGGTCGAGACCGACTGCGTACAGTTCATCGATGTTGGAAAGTCCGCCCCCAAGCACCACGGCGTCGGGATCGAGGATCGAGATTACCCCGCCCAGACAGCGGCCAAAATCGTCCAGAAAAGTATCGAACGCCGCCCGGCAGCGCGGCTCTCCGTTCCTCGCTCCGGCGACGATCCGGTCCATGCCAAGGCTTTCGCCGTAACGATCCAGGAACTCCGCCTCGACCCCGGAGCCGCTTATCTTCGTCTCCACGCAACCGCGATTGCCGCAATAGCAGGTGGCGCCCAGCGGGTCCACCGACAGATGACCCCACTCGCCGCAGATCCGGTGCGGCCCCTCCCGCACCACGCCATCCAAGCAGATCCCGCCACCACATCCGGTTCCCATGATCACGCCGAAGACCAGTCCGCTGAGGGAACCTGCCCCCGCGCGACACTCAGCAAGGGTGAAGCAGTCGGCATCGTTACGGACCCCGACCGGCCTTCCCAGCATCCGCTCCAGATCGGTGGCAAACGGACGTCCGATAAGACATACGGAATTGGCGTTACGCACCAGACCGGTCACCGCGTCGACGGAACCGGGGATGCCGATACCTACGGAGTAGCGCCTGCCAGGCGGCACCAGGCAAGCAGCATCGCGCGCCATAACGGCCACCGATGCGAGGACGGCGTGATAGCCCTCGGCAAGCGGTGTCGCCCGGCGCTCTCGGCTGACGACCGCATCACCTGGATCCAAGAGAACGGCCTCTATCTTGGTGCCGCCCAGATCGATCCCGACGCGGTAGATTTCACGGGAATCCATCGTTGCCTCCTTCTGGCGGGTCCTTTCGGAAACCTGGGCAAGAGCCACAGAGAGATCCAGACGCGCGCAATCCCGCGCTAGATGTGCACCTCGGCAAAACAAAAAGGGGAACCGAACTTACCGCAATTCCGTGAAAAACTGCTGCAATAAACTTGAGAAGATCGGATGCAGGTAATCCGAGACAACGCAACCACGGGAAGTCCGTGGTAGGGCTAGGGGAAATACTAAGGGTTTGCTTGGTCCTGGGGCTTTTTCTCCTTCAGGAAGACCACGAAGGCACCGCTTCCGCCCATGTCCCTGGGCGCCGCTACGAATTCCGAGATCATCGCCTTGCCTTTATCCTTGAGCCATCCGGCGACAGCAAGCTTCAGGACCGGTTCCCCGGGAGAGTTGAGCCCCTTGCCGGTGATCACCAGCACCCCCTTCTGGCCACGGTTGTAGGCCCCTTTCACGAAGCGGTCCAGGCTCTCGATCGCCTCGTCCTTGGTGAGGCCGTGCAGGTCGAGTTGAAGGTCGATCCTGATCCCGCCCCGGCGCAGTTGCCGCAACCGGTTCACCGAGGCCGGGAGCGGCGGTGCTTCCTGCTCCGGGAGCTCATCGCTAAAGCGGACATCCATCTTCAGCGCCTCCACCGCCTGCAGGAAGACGCGCTGATCATCGTCGGTTTTTTGCGACTTTGCCGCCTGAGCCTTGGCTCGGAAGGGTGCGGCATTCACCGGATGCAGCGGGCGCACGTCGGCAAACGCATTCAGAAAGAGCGTCTCGTCATCGGGTCCCTGCGTGTTCGCCTGCGGCTTTTTGGGCGGGGGCGGCGCCACGACGGTATCGCGCAGCTCAAGCGCCACCCCCTTCAATCCCTTGAAGGGGGTGGCGGCGAATTCCTTCGGCTTTTGCTTTGGTGTCTCTTTTTTTTTCATGATGCCCTTGTACGCTATTCCTTGGAGACCAGTACCAGCTCAATCCTGCGGTTCTTGGTCCTCCCCTCCTCGGTGTCGTTGGGCGCCACCGGCTTGAATTCCCCGTAGGCAACGGCCGCCAGCAGCGACGGGTCGATCCCCTGCTGCTGCAGGTACTTGGCAACGTTTATGGCACGGGCCGCGGAAAGTTCCCAGTTGGTCGGATACTTGCGCGCAAGCAGCCCACCGATCTTCACGTTGTCGGTGTGCCCCTCAACCCTGATCGCCTTGTCCTTGAGGTTCTTCAGGATGTCGATCACCTTCTGCAGCACGACCAGTCCATTGGGCTTCACCTCCGCCTTCCCGGAATCGAACAGCACCGATTCCACCAGGTTCACGGTCAGCTTCCCTTTCAACTCGGAGATGGTCACCTCACCCTTGGATATCTCATTCTTCATGCTCTCCAGAAGATCCTCGTAGGTCCTGCTGGTCTTTTGGACCTCGATCTCCTTGAGCTTCTGCAGTTGGGCCAAATCATCCTTCAGGCGATCGTTCTCCACCTGCAGTTCGCTCAGTCTCTGGCTCAGCTCCCCGATTTTTTGGTTCTTGACGTCGGAGGTCGACTTAAGCGACCCCTCCAGCCCCTTCTTGCTGAAGATAAGAGCATCCCTTTCCAGGGTCAAGGCGGTAATCTCACCCGAGAGCCGCCGCAGCTCGCCCTTCAACTCACTGTTTTCGGCGGCAAGCTTGCCGTACGCCACCTGCTGCTCCTGGACGCTCTTCTCCAGCCCCTCGGCCTGGAGCTTCTTCTGCTGGTAGGTGCCGCTCGAGACGCATCCAGACAGGACTACAAAAAACATCATCACGCCAAAACTCAGACTGCGCTGCATATCCATCCTCCCTCCAGGTCAGGCGCCGCCGCCGGCCTATCCGGGAACGGGCGTACCGACCACCCGAAACCGAATGATTACCAACCCTAAACATGGCCTGTTAAGGCCCGGTTGCATAGCTTTTTTCTCCACGCAGCCTCTAGCCTGGAGCCAAACGGCTGACGATTCCGCAGCCGAGTCCGGACCGCGGCGCCGGAATCAAACTCAACGGCCGCAAGATTAGCCGTATCCAATCGGCATGGTATACTACCAGCCTACCGGGGTGGATGTCAACGAAGAGCTCACCCTTGGCGATGCGCCTCCCACCGTTATGGATCCGGCAGGCGCCTCATGCGCCGCCTGGAGGGAAACCTTATGCAGACGAATACGGCCGATGGCGACGGAGCTCCCCGCAAGGAAGGGGAGAGCGACTCGGGGTTGGAGATAGCGGCGATGCTGGCAAGGTCGGGGTACCTGGCCGACCAACAACTAAACTACGCGCAGAGGGTGAAAAAGAAGCTCCTATCCCCACGCACCCTGGTCGCGGTGATGCTCGAACTCGGCTTCTTCACCAAGGAGCAACTCCGGGAAACCCTGCGCGGCAACATCGTCTCGGTGAAACTCGGGTCGCTGCTGGTGGAGCTCGGCTACCTGAAGCCCGCGGAACTGCAGGCGGCTCTCGGCATACAGCGTGAAGGCGATCACGGGAAGATGATCGGCGAGATCCTGGTGGAACAGCGCTTCATCGAGGAGTTCAACCTGGCCCAGTGCTCTCCTTCCAGCTCGGCTATCCGTACCTCGAACTGGACCCGTCGACAATCGACCGCGCACTTCTGGCTCGGATGCCGCCGCACTGGATCGCACAGCACAGCTTCATCCCGGTCAAGGAAGAGAACGGCCGCGTCCTGGTGGCGATCGCGGATCCGCTGAACCTCGAGGGGCGCAAAACAGCGGAGAAACTTTTCGGCGCCGGAACCAGCTTCGCCATCTCCACGCTGCAAGGGATCAGGGAGGCGGTCACCATCTCGAAAAGGGGACTCGTCCATGGCGACGGCACCGCGACCGACGAGCACACGGTGACCGGCATCGTGAACAGCATCTTCGAGGAGGCGCTGAAGGACGGGGCGAGCGACATTCATGTCGAGCCAATGCGCGCCGCACTTAGGGTCCGGTTCCGTCGGGACGGGATGCTCTCCCTCTATAAGGATTTTCCCAAGGAACTGGCCCTCCCTGTCAGCAGCCGTATCAAGGTGATGGCCGAGGCTGACATCGCGGAGAGAAGGCGCCACCAGGACGGTCGGATCTGCTACGAAAGTGCCAAAAGCGGCACTGCCCTGGACATGAGGGTCTCCTTCTACATAACCATCTACGGCGAAAAAATCGTGCTGCGCCTATTAAGCAAGAAGGGGGAGTTGCTGGACCTGAATGAAATCGGCATGCCGGCGCGCATGCTGGAAAGGTTCACCGACGACGCGCTCCACACACCGAGCGGGGTCATGATCATCACCGGGCCCACCGGCAGCGGCAAGACCTCCACCCTTTACAGTTGCGTGCGCCAACTAAACGACCTCAACACCAGCATAGTTACCGCCGAGGAGCCGGTGGAGTATGTCATCGAGGGGATCGCGCAGTGCTCCATCAACCAGAAGATCGGGGTCACCTTCGAGGAGACCTTGAGGCACATCGTGCGCCAGGACCCCGACATCATTGTTCTCGGCGAGATCCGCGACAATTTTTCCGCGGAGACCGCCATCCAGGCGGCACTCACCGGGCACAAGGTGCTCACCACCTTCCACACCGAGGACAGCGTCGGCGGGCTGCTGCGTCTGATGAACATGAACATCGAAGCGTTCCTGATCGCCTCCACGGTAGTATGCATCCTCGCCCAGCGCCTGTTGCGCCGAATCTGCTCCGAGTGCAGCGAGCCTTACCTACCGACTCCGACGGAACTGAGGCGGATCGGCTACAGCAACCTCGAGCTTAGGGGGGCGGAATTCCGCATCGGACGGGGTTGTTCCAAGTGCAGGTACAGTGGATACCGGGGAAGGGTCGGGGTGTTCGAGATGCTGATCCTCAACGAGCTGGTTAAGGACGCCATCCTGAGCAAGAAGACCTCCTACGAGATCAGGAGGATCTCCACGGAGACCACCGGCATGGTCACCCTTCTGGAGTCGGGCCTCTCCAAGGCGGCCCAGGGGATAGTTTCTTTGCAGGACACGGTCCGTCTTTTGCCGCGGATCGGGAAACCGCGACCGATCGCCGAGATCCGGCGCCTTTTGGGGGAATAAACAAGATGCAGACACGACCGTTTGTCGACGTGATAAAAGAACAGCTCGATTCAGAGACACTCAACCTCCCCATGTCTCATCCGATCGCCATCAAACTGCAGGGGGTCCTAGCCGCCAAGGATTTCACCACGGAGCAGGTGGTGGCGCTCATCAGCAAGGACCAGGCGCTTACCAGCCAGATACTGCGCCTCGCCAATTCCGACTTCTTCAGCGGGCTCGCCAAGGTGACCACCATCACCGATGCGGTGGTGCGCCTGGGCGCCCGGGAGATCGCCAATATCGCCATGCTGGCATCGGAGCAAAACAACTGCCACAGCTTCACGGTGCCTGAGCTCAAGTCCCACTCACAGCTGCTCTGGAGGCACGCCTTAGGATGCGCCATAGGCAGCAGATGGCTTTGCGAGAAAGCCGGATACAAGCAGCTCGCCCAGGAGGCATTCATAGCGGGGCTTTTACACGACATTGGGAGCCTGTTGATTCTGAAAGTTCTCGAGGGAATCCTGCTTTCGGAATCAGGCTGCCAAGGGATCTCCCGCGAGCTGACCACGGAGATCATGGAGGCAATGCACACCGATTCTGGCTACCAACTGATGCAGAAATGGAACTTGCCGGAACTCTACTGCGTCATCGTGAGGGATCATCACAAGGAGCAAAGCGATACCTGCAACGTGCTCCTCAGCATGGTACGCCTGGCGGATGATACCTGCCGGAAACTTGGCCTCGCCGGCATCCCCCCCGAACCGAACCTCATGCTGGCGGCGACCTTCGAGGCGCAAGGGATGGGGATCAAGGAGATCATGCTTGCCGAGTTGGAGATCATGATCGAGGATGCCATGGAGAGGGTCACGGCACAGTGAAAAAACCAGGTCAAGGTTGAGGTTAAGAAAAAAGCTTCCCTGCTAGAAAATTGAACCTCAACCTCAACCTCTAGTGAGCTTCGCTCCAGTTCAAACCGAAGTTGATATCCACCTTGAGCGGGACGCGCAACTGCAGCGCCCCCTCCATCTCGCAGCGGACCAACTCCTCCATGAAATGCCTCTCGCTCGCAGGGACCTCGAAAACAAGTTCATCGTGCACCTGCATGATGAGACGGCTCAGTACCCCCTCCCGCCGCATCCGACGGGTGACAGAAATCATCGCGGCCTTTATGATGTCGGCGGCAGACCCCTGGATCGGATAGTTGACTGCGTTTCTCTGGGCGAAGGCGCGCACGTTGCCATTTTTGCTCGCGATCTCCGGAATCGAAAGCCTGCGCCCAAGGATCGTGGTGACGAAGCCGCATACCTCGGCCTCCCTGATGCAACCATCCAGAAAGCTTCGCGCGCCGCTATGCCGCTCAAAGTAGTTATCGATAAAAGCCTTGGCCAACTTTGGGGTGACGCTCAGCTCCTTGGCGAGGCTGAAGGCCCCTTGGCCGTAGATGACGCCGAAGTTGATCACCTTCGCTTGGCGCCGCATCTCGGGGCTGACCATCTCGGGAAAGACGCCGAACACCTCCGCCGCGGTGCGCCGGTGAATGTCCTCATCGGCGGCAAAGGCCTCACAGAAAACCCGGTCACCCGAAAGGTGGGCGAGGACCCTCAATTCGATCTGGGAGTAGTCGGCCGATAGCAGCAACGCCCCCTCCTCGGCGATGAAGGCGCGCCTGATACCGCGCCCCGCCTCGCCGCGGATCGGAATGTTCTGCAGGTTAGGCTCGGAAGAGGAAAGCCTGCCGGTATTGGTGACCGCCTGGTTGTAGGAGGTATGCACCCTGCCGCTCTCCGGGTCGACCAGCTTCGGCAGGGCATCGGTGTAGGTCGATTTCAGTTTGGAAATGGTACGGTACAAGAGAAGCTGTCGAGCCACCTCGTGTACCTCGGCCAGCCGCTCCAGCTCCTCCACGTTGGTGGACCAACCGGTCTTCCCCTTGGTCTTCTTGCCGACCGCAAGGCCCATCCTCTCGAAGAGCATCTCGCCCAGCTGCTTAGGAGAGTTGATGTTGAAGGGTCCTCCGGTGAGCTCATGGATGCGCGACTCCAGATCGAGCAGCTCGCGGCCGAACCCAGTGGAGAGCTCCTTCATGAGATGTAGGTCGAGCTTCACCCCGGTAAGTTCCATCTCTGCCAGGATCTCCAGCAGAGGCATCTCCGTGTCAAAGAGAAGACGCTCCATCCCCTGTTCCCGGACCTGAGGGAGCAAGATCCCGTGCAGTAGGAAGGTTGCGTCGGCATCCTCGCATGAGTAAGGAGCGGCCCGGTCCAAGTCCACTTCGGAGAAGTTCAACTGCCCCTTCCCCTTGCCGGTCACTTCCGCATAGGAGATCATCCGGTGATCCAGGAACTCCAGAGCCAGGGCGTCGAGCCCCTGGCTGGCGCGCGCAGGGTTGAGGAGGTAGGCGGCGAGCATGGTGTCGCACCAGATTCCCTCCAGCTTGACTCCGGCGCGCCGCAACAGCTGGTAGTCATACTTGATGTTCTGGCCGATCTTGCGGCACCCGGGGTCGACCAGCAGCGGGCCGAGCAGCTCCAGCACCAGCTCCAAGGGGAGCTGTTCTGGGGCTCCCAGGTAGAGGTGTCCCACCGGGATGTACCAAGCCTCGTGCGCCCTGCAGCTCACCGAGAAGCCGACGATGCGCGCCGCGATCGGGTTGAGGCTGGTGCTCTCCAGGTCGATGGCAAAGGCGCGCGCCGTTGCCAGTTCGGCGACCAGGGCGCGCAGCTCCTCCTCCTTCAGGACCGTGCGATAGTTTTCACTGCAGAGTGTCGGGCTGCTGGTCAAATCCTTCATGAGGGTGGTGAAGCCGTACTCCCTGAAGAGTTCCGCGAGCAGCCTATTGTCGGGCGGAGAGACCGCGAAATCCTCGATGCAATAGTCGATCGGCACCGCGCAGTCGATGGTGGCTAGGGTCCGGCTGAGCCTGGCCTGGTCTGCGAACTCCACGAGCTTCTCGCCGTTTTTTCCCTTCACTTCACCGGCCCTCACGAGGAGTTCATTCAGAGAACCGAACTCCTGCAAAAGCTTCTTCGCGGTCACCTCGCCGATTCCAGGGACACCCGGGATGTTGTCGGAGGCGTCCCCCCAGAGGGCTAGCACATCCACCACCCGCTCCGGCGCCACCCCGAATTTCTCGCGTACCTCCGCTATGCCGTAGCTCTTTTCCTTCATGGTGTCGAGGAGGGTCACGTTTTCCGATACGATCTGCATCAAATCCTTGTCGCCAGTGACGACGACGCACGCCATGCCCCGTGCCTCGCACTCCCGCGCGATGGTGCCGATGATGTCGTCCGCCTCGAAGCCGGGAAGCTGCAGGGCCGGGATATTGAAGGCGCGCACCATTTCCTTGATCGGCTCTATCTGCTGGGCAAGGTCCTCCGGCATGGAGACGCGGTTCGCCTTGTAGGCCGGGTAGAGCTCGTTTCTGAAGGTGATTTTCCCCGCGTCGAAGACCACCGCGACATGGGCTGGAAGGCGGTCCTTCATGACCTTCAGGAGCATCTGAGTGAAGCCGTACAGGGCATTGGTCGGGAAACCTTTCGGGGAACTCAGATGGCGTATGGCGAAGTAGGCCCGGTAGATGTAGGACGAGCCGTCAAGCAGGTAGATGGTTTCTTTCTTGTTGGTCACCTAGGCCTCCTCGCGGGTAAAGATCAGGAACGCCATGGCAGGGCGCCGGCTTGACTCGCGCATGGCGAAATGCATGCCGTCGAAATGCCACCCCTGGCAAGTCCAGTCGTTGAGAGCCTCCTCGATCGTTTCCTCGGAAACGCTGCTCAACTCAACAACCTTATACTGCGGCATATAATACTCCTCATGATGAAGTTTTTTGGGGTCATAGTAGCCGATAACCTGGCGGGCTTCAAGGCGAAAAGTTGTTGCAATAACGCAAGGAAATGCTATGATTTGCCATACTAAAAAGGAGGTGCGTAGGGTCAGAGTACAACAAACGTCGACGCAATCAACCAGGCGAAAGGGGAGTCAGCATGCCACAGAATGAAGAAGTGACCATTGATCAACTGGCGCGGCAAGTGGAAATCACCCTGGAAATCGACTACGAGAAAAAAGACCTGAAGGCACAGAGGGAAATGATAAAGCAGAACATGTACGACGGTTCGAAAAAATTAAAGCACACCATACCGAAGGGGAAAAGGATCTGAGGCACAAGAGGCTGCAGTAACAACGGGGAGGGAGCTTGAGGAGACGGCTCCCTCCTCTTTTAATTTGGGGAGGAGCGGTTATCCTCCCGGCACAAACGGAGGTGGTAATGGCAATCGTCAAGTACAACCCGTTGAGCGAACTCCGAAGCATGCAAGACAAGATGAACCGGTTACTGGACATGGCGTGGACCAGGGAGGTCGGCGAGGAGATCCGGGAAGGGATCTGGCACCCGGCCGCCGACATCTACGAGGATGACGAGGCGGTTACCATCAAGGTCGAGCTTCCAGACATGGAGCAAAAGGACATCGAGATCAGGATCGAGGAGAACACGCTAAGCATCAGGGGCGAGAGGAGGCATGGCAAGGAGATCCTGAAGGAGAATTTCCACCGGATCGAGCGCTACTTCGGCCCCTTCCAGAGGAGCTTCTCACTGCCGTCGGATGTCGACAGCGAGGGGATCGACGTCTCCTGCGAGTGCGGCGTCTTGACCATCACGGTCCCCAAGGTCCCGGGGAAGAGGTCAGCGGGGATCACGGCCGTCTAGCCCGCGAGGGGTCTTCAGGCCTGGTTCATGCTACCGCAACGGTATCCCTGCAGATCGAGCGACACATAGGTGAAGCCGGCGGCGCGGAAGAATTCCAACACCCGGCTCCGCAACGCGGGTTCCAGCAGGCGCGGAAGCTCCGCCGCGGACAATTCAATCCGCGCGCTCTCCAGATGGAATCTTACCCGGTACACGGTGAACCCCTCACCTTTCAAAAATTCCTCGCACAGCTCCACCTGGCTGAGCCTCTCCTGCGTGATCTCCACGCCGAAGGGAAAACGGCTGGCAAGACAGGCGTAGGCCTGCTTATCCCAGGTGGGAAGCTTGAGCTCCCGACTCAGCTCGCGAATCTCATCCTTGGATAGGCCGGCCTCCAGAAGCGGCGAGCGGACCTGCAGCTCGCAGGCGGCGATCCGCCCCGGCCGGTAATCAGCCAGATCGTCCATGTTGCTGCCGTCCGCTACAAAGGCAAGCCCGAGTTCGCGCGCCTTTTCGGAGCAGAGTCGAAACAGCTCGCTCTTGCAGTGGTAGCAGCGATCCTTCGGGTTCCCGCTGAAGCCCGGGATCTCTAGCTCGTTCGACTCGATGACCAGCTGTCGCGCGCCGAGCAGGCGGGCAAGGCTTTTCGCCTCTTCGAGCTCCGATTCCGGGTATGTGGGGGAGGTGGCGGTGACGGCGCAGACCGCGGCAGAGCCCAGAGTATCGTGGGCCACCTTCAGCAGGAAGGTTGAGTCAACGCCTCCGGAGAAGGCGATCAGGAGCGATCCCATCTCGCGAAGGATCTCCTCCAGCTTCTGGTATTTCTGGTTGAGCTTTTCCATATATCCTTGAGGTCCGAAAGCCAACGTTAAAGACTGAGGCAAAGATGGTCAAATGAAGTACATGAATCTATGGTCCTGCTCCCGCTTGATCCCGAGCGATTCTCCCCGCTCGCAGAGCGTTTTAAGGGTGATCGATTCGAAGAACTCGTTCAGTCTGGCGTTGGATTCCTCCCAGACCGTCTGGGTGACGCAACTGCCGTCGAAGCCGCACTCACCCTTCTTCCTTCCGGCGCAGTCCACGATCAGGGTGTCCCCCTCAGTCGCCTCGATGACCGCCCGGACCGTGATCTCCTCGGGGTTCTTGGCGAGGCAGTAACCACCCTGGGGGCCCCGTTTGCTCTTCAGAATGCCGTTTTTCTTCAAGCCCTGGAAGATCTGTTCGAGGTAGCGAGGCGAGATTTCCTGCCTGCGCGAAATGTCCTGGATCTGCGCCGGCTGCCCCCCCGCGTTATAGGCGATGTCGAAAAGTGCCCGCAGGCCGTAACGGCTCTTGGTGGATAATCTCATGGTAGTCCCCCGCGCTGATAGATGAAGCGAGCCTACAATACCACAGATATCATGTCAAGAATTTAAACAGCCTGGCAGCACCATTCCTCACTGGAAACATGCGACTTCCTACCAGCACCTTTCCGGCGGTTGCACCCTCTCCAGATGGACGATCTCGGCATCCACCACCTGGAAGACATCACCGTAACTGTTGGTCCATTTGTCCCCCTCGGAGAGGGGGTACGGCACCTCGTGCCCGCCGAGGAATACCTCGTTTTCGCCGAGGTAGGCGTACCATTCGAGGCTCCCATTCATCCAAATCCGGTTCTTCAGCTCCATATTCCCTCCGTTGCCAGCTTTTTTTACGATCTTACTTAAAAGAACCCCCGCAGGTCAAGCTACTCCGGTTTTTTTCTTGTTGGACCCTCTGGTATTTGCTATTAGAGAAGGATACTTTCAATCGGGGGCTTTCCATATGAAATTCACAAAGATGCAGGGTGCCGGCAACGACTACGTGTACGTGGACTGTTTCGCCGAGCAGCTGGTGGATCCGGCCGCGGTCGCCATAAAGGTATCAAACCGCAATTTCGGGATAGGTTCGGACGGGCTGATCCTGATCATGCCGAGCGACAAGGCGGACGTAAGGATGCGTATGTTCAACTCGGACGGCTCCGAGAGCGAGATGTGCGGCAACGGTATCCGCTGCGTTGCGAAGTACGCCTACGACCATGGCATCGTAGCCAAGAAGGAGATCAGCGCCGAGACCGGCGCCGGCATCCTCACCCTGCAGCTGGTAACCGGGACTGACGGCAAGGTGGAGAAGGTGCGGGTCAACATGGGACCGCCAAGGCTCACCAGGCGCGAGATCCCGATGCTCGGCAATCAGGATGAGCGGGTAGTCGACGAGCCGCTCAACATACTGCATTCGACCTTCAGGATCACCTGCGCCTCCATGGGAAACCCGCACTGCGTCATCTTCGTGGACGACCTCGACACCTTCCAGGTCGAGAAATACGGGCGGCTTATCGAAAACCACGAATTGTTCCCGCGCCGCACCAACGTGGAGTTCGTGCAGATCATCTCCCGGACCGAGGTGCGCCAGCGCACCTGGGAGCGGGGCGCCGGCGAAACGCTTGCCTGCGGTACCGGATCGAGCGCGGTGACGGCCGCCTGCGTGCTGAACGGATTGACCGAGAAAAAGATCCTCAACCACCTTTCGGGCGGAGACCTGGAAATGGAATGGGGAGACGACGGCAACATCTACATGACCGGGCCTGCCGTCGAGGTGTTCAGCGGCGAAATCGCTATCTAAAAAACGACCGGGGCTAGGGGCTGAAAAAACGCTTTGGTTCTCTTACTCCATAGCCGTCCCTGTTCGTTCCCTCCACCGAGGAGCAGCAGACTACCCCAGCCCGCCAAGGAGCGCATACGTGACCAACTGTCCGATCTGCAGCAAATGGAATGACGACCCCGATCAGCGAGTCGTGGAACTGGGACAGACCCTGGTCTCGCTGAACCGGGACCAGTTCTTTCCCGGCTACTGCTTCGTATATGCCAAAAAGCACGTGACGGAGCTCTTTCACCTGGAGGACTCGGTGCGCGATGCGGTCATGGCGGAGGTGAGCGCCGTGGCTAAGGCGCTTTACAATGTCTTCCTGCCGGATAAAATCAACTACGAACTTTTGGGGAACATGGCACCCCACATGCATTGGCACATCGTGCCGCGCAGCACAAAGGATCCGCTCTGGCCCCGCCCGCACTGGAGCGAGACGCATCAGGAGCTACTCCTCACCACCGAGGGGTACCGGGAGCGGGTGCAACTGATCAGATCAGAGCTGGCAAGGGAGTTCCCGTGGACCTGCTAGGAGCGCACATGTCGATCGCCGGCGGCATTTTCAACGCTCCGGACCGCGGGGTAAAGGCCGGCTGTGGCGTGATCCAGCTCTTCACCCAGAACGCCAACCAGTGGAAGGGGAAGGCGGTTTCAGACGAGGATGTGGCGCTCTTCAAGGCCAGGCTCGCCGCCTCGGGACTCACGGACGTGGTGAGCCACGACATCTACCTCATCAACCTGGCGGCGGCCCCGGGGGAGGTTCGGGACAAGAGCCTCAACGCCTTTCGAGAAGAACTGGAGCGCTGCGCCCGCCTGGGCATCGACAAGATCGTCATGCACCCCGGCTCCCATGTCGGTGACGGCGAGGAGGTCGGCCTCAAGCGGGTCTGCCAGGCCTTCGACCAGCTCTTCCCGCTGGTACCTCAGTTCACGGGAAAGGTCCTCCTGGAGAACACCGCCGGCCAGGGGACCAACCTCGGCTACCGGTTCGAGCAGCTGAAGGCGATTATCGAGGGTTCCTCATTCGGGGAGCGCTTCGGGGTCTGCTTCGACACCTGCCATGCCTTCGCGGCAGGGTATCCGATCGCCGAAAAGGACGGCTACCGGCGCACTTTCGACGAGCTTGACGCCGCAGTCGGCATCTCAGCGCTTCAGGCCTTTCACCTGAACGACTCGAAAAAGGGACTCGGGAGCAAGGTGGACCGCCACGAACATATCGGTGCCGGCGTGCTCGGTCTGGAGCCGTTTCGCTTCATCATGAACGACCCGCGCTTTGCGAGAATCCCAAAGTTCATCGAGACCCCGAAGGGGGATAACGACGAAATGGACCTGGCGAACCTGAAACTTCTGAGGAGCCTGGCCGGGTCCTGAAATCCGGCGCAAGGCGCCAGTTCCAAGCGAGGGAAGCCATGCGGGAAAAGATCGAGATCATCCAGGCCGACATAACGACGCTCGCGGTGGACGCCATCGTCAACGCAGCGAACAGCTCGCTCTTGGGTGGGGGCGGTGTCGACGGCGCAATTCACCGGGCGGCGGGTCCGGAACTCCTTGCCGCATGCAGGACTCTCGCCGGATGCGCCACCGGCGAGGCGAAGATCACCGGCGGATTCCTCCTGCCGGCACGTCACGTCATCCATACCGTCGGCCCGGTCTGGCATGGCGGCGCCAAGGAGGAGCCGGAGCTTTTGCAAAGCTGCTACCGAAACGCTTTCCGGATCGCCCATGATCAGGGCCTCACCAGCATCGCGTTTCCCGCCATCAGCACCGGAGTCTACGGCTACCCGATAGACCAGGCGTGCCGGATTGCCCTGGAAGCGGCCAAAGCGGCGCTGGCGAGCTACCCCGAACTGAAGCGGATAATCTTCGTCACCTTCTCCGCCGAGGCACGGCAGATCTACCATGAAATGGCCCAGGAGGTCTTTTAATGAAGGCTGTCATTCAGCGGGTGAAAGAGGCTCGGGTGCGGGTTGGCGGGAAAGTCATCGGGGAGATCGGCTGCGGGGTTCTCGTCCTGCTCGGCGTCGAGATCGGCGACACCCTCAACCAGGCGGACTGGCTGGCGGAAAAAATCGTCAATCTGAGGATCTTCGCCGACGGTGAGGGGAAGATGAACCTCGCGCTGTCGGAGGTAAAAGGCGAAATGCTTGCCGTCTCCCAGTTCACCCTGGCGGGGAACTGCGCCAAGGGGCGGCGCCCCTCGTTCGACACCGCGGCCGACCCGGAGAAGGCAAACCGGCTCTACACCTATTTCATGGGAAAGGTCTGGGAACTCGGCGTGCCGGTGCAAAGCGGGATTTTCCAGACCGACATGGAAGTCTCCCTGGTGAACGACGGTCCGGTCACCTTCATACTGGAGAGCCCGAAGAAAGGAGGTCGCCTCACATGAGGGGGCGCACCTCGTCCACCTTGAAAAAGACCACATACTTCACAGCGACTCCCGCCTGAGGGCCAGCCGCCAGCGTCGCCGCCTCCTTGATACTCGCCAGCAGTTCCCCCTCCCCAATCTCCTGTTTAAAGGTGAGTGCCAGCCTCCAGCCGGTGTAACCGCGCGAGGGGGCCAGATAGAGGTAACTCGCATGGGGGTTTGCCTTCAGGTTCGCAAGGCTGCGCCCATCGGTGAAGCCCCAGGCCAGGGTCTCCTCGTCGATGACGTGCGGCGTGGCGAAAACCGCCAGGTTCACCACCCCGTTGGCATCGGCCGTGCCGATCACACCTCGCCCCCCTTCCGGAAACAATTCAGCGAGCTTCATGGTGCCCCCTTTTTACTTTCAGCAGTCAAACCACTATGATAATCTAGCAGGCCGGAACAGATTGTCCATTAATGCCGGGAAAGGAAGGGATCGTGGAGCTGAAAACCATATTTGAAGGGCTCTACGCGGCACGCTCCCAGGCTCACCTCGCCAATGACCCGCTCTCCTTCTGCCACCGCTACCAAAGCCCGGAAGATCGGGAGATCGCAGGCCTCATCGCCGCATCCTTTGCTTACGGGAATGTGAAGATCATCCTGAGGAACCTTGAGGGAGTCTTCGGCGCCATGGGGGAGTCGCCCCGACGCTTCGTGGAGCGTTTCGACCCGAAACAGGGGCTTCGGCTCTTCGCCGGATTCAAGCACCGCTTCAACGACGGCCGCGACCTCTGCGCCCTGCTCCTCGCCTGCCAGACCATGCTGCGCGAGGCGGGCACCCTGGAGGGGTGGTTCCTGCGCTTCCACGACGAAACCAGGGTGGACGTGACCCAGACGCTCTCCGACTTCACCTGCGCGGTAAAAGCGCTGGACTTCTCCCCGGTTTTCGGCGCCGCAGGGATACCTGAGGACTCCTACTTCCCCTTCCTGTTCCCCTCGCCCGCTTCCGGGAGCGCCTGCAAGCGGCTTTGCATGTTCTTACGATGGATGGTGCGCCCCGCGGACGGTATCGATCTCGGCATCTGGAGGGGGATCAGCCCCGGCCGCCTGGTGATCCCGGTGGACGCCCATATCCAGAGGATCTGCGGTTTCCTCGGCTTCACCAGCCGCAAGCAGGCGGACTGGCGCATGGCCCGGGAGATCACCTCGCGCCTTAGGGAACTCGACCCGGCGGACCCGGTCAAATACGACTTCTCGCTCTGCCATCTCGGAATATCCGAGGGGTGCGACGGCAAGGATCTCCTCACCTGCGTCAACTGCCCGATCATCGGCGTCTGTTCGGTCGGTTCGCCGTGACCGTGGATACATCCTCCTTTGTGCATGGCTTCCATTTTTCAGGACGGGTCGGCGAGGTCAGTGCTGCGAGCCCCGAGGATCTGCTCCCCGCGCTCAGGCTTCTGGAAGAGCGGGTAGGGAGCGGACTGCACGCCGCCGGCTTTGTCTGCTACGAGGGGGCGACCGCCCTCAACGGGGACCTCACCACCTGCACTGCGGGCGCCCTGCCGCTTCTCTGGTTCGGCCTTTTCGAGGAACGCCGGGCGGAACCTTTCCCCGCAGCCTGCGAGCCGTACCAGACCTCGGACTGGGAGCCCTCCCTGAGTCAGGAGGAGTACGCCGGGGCCGTAGCCTCCATCCGGGATTTGATCGCGGCCGGCGACTGTTACCAGGTGAACCTCACCATGCGCGAGCGCTTCTCCTTTTCCGGCTCTCCCCGCTCCTACTTCAGCGATCTCTGCCACAGCCAGCCCACCCCGTACAGCTGCTACCTGGAAACGGGAAGCCACCGGATACTCTCCGCTTCTCCCGAGCTTTTTTTCTCGCTGTCCGGTGGTGTCCTCACCACCCGCCCGATGAAGGGGACGGCCCCCAGGGGAAGATGGTGGGAGGAGGACGAGACGGAAAAGCTCAGGCTCAGGGGAAGCCCGAAGGAACTCTCTGAGAACCTGATGATCGTCGATCTGCTGCGAAACGACATGGGGATGGTTTCCCGGACCGGTTCGGTGCGGGTGGAGTCGCTTTTCGACGTCGAGACCCACGCGACCGTGCATCAGATGACCTCGACCATCACCTCCCGGGTGAGTGAGGGGGTCGGGCTGCCCGAACTGTTCCAGGCGCTATTCCCCTGCGGGTCCGTCACCGGAGCCCCGAAGGTGCGCAGCATGGAGATCATCGCCGGGCTTGAGGGAGCGCCGCGCGGAGCCTACACCGGCTGCCTCGGCTATCTCTCGCCGGGGGGGGAGGCCCAGTTCAGCGTGGCGATACGGACGGTCGTGCTGGACACGGCCTCCGGTTGCGGGGAGCTCGGCATCGGAAGCGGCATCACCTTCGACTCCAACGCTCGGGACGAGTACGCGGAATGCCTCGCCAAGGGGCGCTTTGCCCGGGAACGGGGACGCGCATTTCACCTGATCGAATCGCTGCTCCATGAGGAGGGTTATTTCCTGCTGGAAAGGCACCTGGAGAGACTGGCCCGCTCCGCCGCCTACTTCGGCTTCCCGCTGGAGCCCGGGGCGGCCCGGGTGGTACTGGAGGCTTACGCTGCGGGTCGTACCGGAAGGGAAAAGGTACGGCTGCTCCTTTTCAAGGACGGCGGGATCAGCTGCGAATCGGCGCCGGTGG
>Ga0209125_1001212_pt1 | contig 25606 bp, 19 predicted proteins | sample BarGraIncub1131A_FD_184503 | JGI IMG/M metagenome (GOLD analysis project Ga0209125, IMG submission 184503) | Arctic peat soil microbial communities from Barrow, Alaska - Barrow Graham LP Incubations 11-31A (SPAdes) (version 2) | ecosystem: Environmental > Terrestrial > Soil > Wetlands > Peat... | reverse complement strand
CCTCCAGTGCGACTTTGGCCTTGAATTGGCCGTTGAAGGTTTTACGATTCTTTTCACTCAAAGCCTGCTCCTTTTTTTGGTCAGGCTACCATCTTAAACTATTGTCCTCGATCCGGGGTCCACTATATAGCACCGAAAAGCTTTAGAGGCTCTTTGCGTCTTTGCGGCTTTGAGTGAGGCGCAGTTGACCTGCTTTCAGTCTCTTTGCGTTTATTGCCCTTTGCGGCTTTATTCCAGCGATTCCCGCCATTCCCGGAGCACGCCGGGGAGGTCCAGCGACCAGCCGGAAAGCGCCTGCGCCACCGCGGTTTCCAGGGAGGCACGCTCCCCGAGGCTCTTCAGCGTCCCTCTTACGGCGTACCAGCCGTAACGGTTCACCATGAAGGAGGCAATGGAGTAGCTCTGCTGGTAGGCAAGTGCCGCCTCCGGCCGGGCCATGGAGGTGAAGGAGCCGGAAAGTGTGGACAGGGGAAGCAGGCGCCCTCCCTTCGTCCCCCGGGCCGGGACGGTGGCGGGACTGCCGTCCTCCTTGCGCCCCTCGATCTCCGCCAGACCCTCGTTGAGCCAGGTCGGAATGTTGCCGCGGGTAAGTTCGGCTATCAGCACGTGGGTGAACTCATGAAAGAGGATGCCACGCATCTGCGGGGTGACCTTGGTGACCCCGCCGACCGGGAGGCGGATCTTGCCGTCGTAGAGGCCGCCCGACCAGTCGGGTCCGGCGGTTACGCTTGAATAGTCGCTCTTGGTATAGAGCAGCACCGGGATGCGCGTGGTAGGGAACAGGCCGAGATCGTCCCCGACGCTGTTATAGGCGCTCTCCAGCGAATCGAGAACCCCGGCGGCAAGGCCCGGTGGGAGCTCCGCGTCGTAGCTCAGGTCGAACATGGAGCTGTACCCCTTGTCCATTTTCGACTCGACCGGGAGCTCGCGCTCCGCCTTGGCGATGTGGCTGCGTACCCCCGCGTTGCCCGGTTCCAGAACCAGCGCGCGGCGCCAGAAAGCGAGCGCCGCCGGTAGGTCGCCCGTGTCGTAGCTGATCTTTCCGAGGTAGAAGAGCGGCTCCGTCCCCTCCCCCGCCTGCGCGAACTCCGCGCGGGCCGCGTCGTAGTTCTTGCCGAGGTAGAGGGCGACTCCCCGCATCAGTCCGAAACGCGCCTCGCCGGGGTAGAGATCGCGCGCCTGGCCGAAGTAGTCCGCCGCCTCCCGGTAACGGCTGAGCTTCAGGTCGCGCTGGGCGATCCTTGCATAGGCGGCGGCGAGGTCATGGCGCAGGTTCTCGTTGTAGGGAAAGAGCGAGAAGCCGCTTTTGAGCTCGTCGAGCGCCGTGTCGTATTCCCCGCGCACCATGAGAGCCTCTGCCTGCGCGCTGAAGCTGGCAGGGTCACCGGCGCCGGCCGTCCCGGCAAGGAGGGAGAGGAAGAGCAATGCAGTTGCGATGGAGCGTGCAGTTCCGGGCATATCTTACCCCCACCATTCACCATTCACCGGTTCAATTCACCTTTCACAGCCTTTAAGATCCCCGCCGCATCGAGACCGTAGGCGGCCTTCAGCTCCGCCTGCTCCCCCTGCTCTACGAAGGAGTCGGGAAAGCCGAGACGGGTGACGCTCACGCCGCTCACTCCCGCCTCCTCCAGAAGCTCCAGCACCGCGGTGCCGAAACCTCCCTGCAGGACGTTCTCCTCCACCGTCACCAGATGCCCGGTCGCGGCAAGCGACAGTATCAGCTCGCGGTCGAGCGGCTTTACGAAACGGACGTTCATGACGGCGAGCTCCACACCCTCGAGGGCAAGCGCGGCCGCCGCCTCAAGGGCAGGCTGGACCATGGTGCCGACCGCCAGGATCGCGCCGTCGCCCCCCGCCCTTAGCAACTCGCCCCTGCCGATCGGAAGCGTCACCAGGATCTGGTCGATCGGGACTCCCCAGCCGCTCCCCCTCGGATAGCGGACCGCCGAGGGCCCGGCGAGCCTGAGACCGGTCAGGAGCATGTGCTGCAGCTCGTTCTCGTCCTTGGGCGCCATGACGGTGAGACCCGGAAGCGTGCGCAGATAGGAGAGGTCGAAGACGCCGTGGTGGGTCGGTCCGTCGCTGCCGACTACGCCGGCACGGTCGATGGCGAAGAGCACCGGGAGATCCTGCAGACAGACGTCGTGACAGAGCTGGTCGAAGCCGCGCTGCAGAAACGACGAGTAGAGGGCGACCACGGGACGAAAGCCTTCCGCCGCGAGCCCGGCCGCGAAGGTGACCGCGTGCTGCTCGGCGATGCCGACGTCGAAGAAGCGCTCCGGGAAGGCCTTGGCAAAGGGGGTAAGACCGGTGCCGTCCGGCATGGCCGCCGTCACCGCCACGATTTTGTCGTTCTCCTGGGCGAGCTTTTTCAGGGCCTCCCCGAAGATCCCGGTGTAGGAGGCGGCGCCGCCCTTCCCCTTCAGCACCTTCCCGGTGGCGGGATCGAAGGGCCCCACGCCGTGGAACAGCGACGGGTTCGCCTCGGCGGCCGGATACCCCTTCCCCTTCTTGGTCAGCACGTGGATCAGCACCGCGTCATCGAAGCGCTTCACGTTTTCCAGGGTCTCCAGCAGCAGCGGTATGTTGTGGCCGTCGATGGGACCTATGTACTCGAAGCCGAACGCCTCGAAGAGCATCCCCGGGGTGAAGAGCCCCTTGAGCGACTCCTCGGCCCTCTTGGCGATCTTCAGCGCGCCCCTGCCGAACATGGGGAGCCCCTCGAGGAACGCCTCCAGATCCTTCTTGGCCTTGTGCACGAATTCGCTGGTGATGGTGCGCGACAGCAGGTTCGAGAGCGCCCCGACGTTTTCCGAGATGGACATCTCGTTGTCGTTCAGGATCACCACCAGGTCCTTGTTCAGCTCGCCGGCGTGGTTCAGCGCCTCGAAGGCGATCCCCCCCGTCATGGAACCGTCCCCGATCACGGCGAGCACCTTGTTGCGCCCGGCGTTCAAGTCGCGCGCCACGGCCAGACCGAGCGCCGCGGAGATCGAGGTGGAGGAGTGCCCGACGTCGAAGGCGTCGTGCGGGGACTCGGCGCGCTTGGGAAAGCCGCTGATGCCGCCCAGGGTGCGCAGCGTGCCGAAGGCAGCGTTTCTGCCGGTCAAGAGCTTGTGGGCGTAGGCCTGGTGCCCCACGTCCCAGACGATCTTGTCCTTAGGCGAATCGAAGACCCGGTGCAGCGCGACCGTCAGTTCCACGACGCCGAGGCTCGGCGCCAGGTGCCCGCCGTTTTTGGCGCAGGTCTCGATGATCCTTTCGCGCAGCTCGCCGGCGAGCTGCTCCAGCTCCCGCAGGGATAAACCCTTCAACTGCCCGGGTTCTGTTATGCCGGCGAGGATCGACGGCATCACGATTTCCTCTTCACGATGTAGGAGGCGATGGCGCGCAGAGGCTCAGCCTTTTCATCGAAGGGAGCCAGGGCGTCGAGCGCCATCTGCACCAGTTCCTGGGCACGCGCCTTGGAGGCCTCCAGGCCGACCAGGGCCGGGTAGGTAGCCTTGCCGCGCGCCTGGTCGCTCCCCGCGTCCTTGCCGAGTTCCTCCGTGGTCCCTTCCACGTCCAGGATATCGTCGGCGATCTGGAAGGCGAGTCCGATGGCGTCGCCGTAGCGGGTGAGTGCCGCGAGGCTCTCAGCCGTGGCCCCCCCCAGTATGGCGCCGGAGCGCACCGAGGCCCGGATCAGGGCGCCGGTCTTGTGGGTATGGATATAGGAGAGCGTCGCCAGGTCGATCTCGCCGTTGCCTTCGCTCTCCATGTCGACCACCTGTCCGCCGACCATGCCGCGGGAGCCGGAGCCGTGCGCGATCTCGTGGATCACCCGGAGCGTCGCCGCCGGGTCGTCCCCCCCCTCGGTCCTGGAGAGCAGGATGAAGGCCTCGGTCAAGAGGGCGTCGCCGGCCAGGATGGCGGTCGCCTCGCCGTACACCTTGTGGTTGGTGGGGTTCCCCCTCCTGAAGTCGTCGTCGTCCATGGCCGGCAGGTCGTCGTGAATCAGGGAATAAGTATGGATCATCTCCATGGCGCAGGCAGCGGGGAGCGCGTGGGACAGCTCGCCTCCCACCGTCTCGCAGGCGGCCAGCATCAGTACCGGCCGCACCCTCTTGCCGCCGGCGAACACCGAGTAGCGCATGGCGCCGTGGAGCGAGGCGGGAAGCTCGCCCGCGTCCGGGAGGAACCGGTCCAGTGCCTCGTCGACCAACCGGCATCTGCTTTTCAGATATTCTTTCAGGTCCATATAAGTCCTTAAATTCAGGTTAAGGTTAAGGTTGAGGTTAAGAGAGGCTTTCTCGATCTCGGCCCCGAAAGTCAGGTTAAGGGAGGCTTTTCAAGTTCGGCCTAAAAGTCAGGTTAAAGGGGAGGTTTTACTCAACCTTGATCTTAACCTGAATCTGTTTTTGTTATGCTCCCCTTACTCCACTTCGTCAAAGGGTTTCTTAATAAAGCTCCCGTCGCGCTGTTTCAGGAGAAGTTCCACCCGCCGCTCCGCCTCGTTCAGCTTCTTGCTGCAGAAGGCGGATTGTTTCACACCTTCCTCGAACGCCTTCAAGGAGTCCTCCAGGGAGAGCTCCCCACCCTCAAGCTTCCTCACGACTTCCTCGAGCTTCTTCAGCGCGGTTTCAAACTTTTCCACTGCCATTGACGACCTCGTTATAAAAATGAACGTATTGTACAGAAAATCGTGAATGGTGAATAGTGAATAGTGAAAAAATGCGAAAGGCGCGCTCTTACTTCCTATACGGTGTTGCTGAAATCGTGAATGGTGAATCGTGAATGGTGAAAAAATGCGAAAGGCGCGCTCTTACTTCCTATACGGTGTTGCTGTATTCGCCTTTCACGGTTTTATTCACCATTCACCATTCACCATTCACGGTTTTATGGTTTCCTCCACCCGGCAAAGCGCGCTGCCGGCGGCGAAGCTCAGCTCCAGCCGGTCCCCCGCCTCGATCTCGCGGCTGTCCCTGACGACGGTGCGCTCCGGCAGCTTGCGCGTGATGCTGTAGCCGCGCGCCAGGGTCGCCAGCGGAGAGACGGCGTTCAGGGTGCCCGTGGCGAGCCTGAGGCTCTCGGCCGCGCCCGCCAGGCGGCGCGTGAGGGCGTGGTCCATGCGAAGCGACAGCGTGCCCAGGCGCTCCCCGGTCCGCTTCAGCGTGAGGGCGGGACTTTGCCGGTTAAGCCGCGCCAAAAGGGTCGCCACCCGGTCCCCGCGGCTGCCGAGCAAAAGGTCGGCCTCGCGCCTGAGCCGCCCATCCAGGGTGTCGACCCTCTGGGAGAGATGGCCGAGGATGCGGGTCGGATCGGCCACCGCGCGGGAGAGCGCCGCGACGCCGGCGCGCCACCTCTCCAGGCGGCGCAGCTGTGACATGTCGAGGCGGTGCGACAGGGCGTCCAGCTCGGCGGTCAGCTCCTTTTTGCTGCGGACCACGAGTTCCGCCGCGGCGGACGGCGTGGCGGCCCGCAGGTCGGCAACGAAATCCGCGATGGAGAAGTCCACCTCGTGCCCGACCGCCGAGATCACGGGAATGACGGAGCGGTGGATGGCGCGCGCCACGGTCTCCTCGTTGAAGGCCCAGAGGTCCTCCAGCGAGCCCCCGCCGCGCCCGACGATCATCACGTCGAGGCCTCCCAGGCGGTTCAGGTCGTCGATCGCCTGGGCGATCTCGGCAGCGGCGCCCTCGCCCTGCACCCGCACCGGGTAGATCAGGATCTCGAGATTGGCGAAGCGGCGCGATAAAACGGTGAGGATATCCCTGATGGCGGCGCCGGTCGGCGAGGTGACCACCGCGATCCTCTGGGGGAGCTTCGGGATTTCCTTTTTGTGCAGTTCAGAGAAGAGCCCCTCGCGGGCGAGCCTCTCCTTGAGCTGGATGAAGGCGAGCTGCAGCCCCCCGATCCCCTGGGGTTCCAGGTACTCGGCCACCAGTTGGTACTCGCCGCGCGGCTCGAACAGGGTCAGCCTGCCGCGGGTAAGCACCCGCATGCCGTCCTTGGGGGTGAACTTGAGGGCGCGGGCCGCCCCCCGGAACATGACGCAGCGCAGCTGGGCGCCCGCGTCCTTCAAGGTAAAGTAGTAGTGACCCGACTGCGGCGAGGCGAGGTTGGAGATTTCCCCCTCGACCCAGACCTGGTCGAAATTCTCCTCCAGCACCCCGCGCACCAGCGCGGTGAGCGCGCTCACCGTGAGAACCCGGCGCTCCTTGAACAGTTCCATGGACATCCCCTAAAATCGTGAATGGTGAATCGTGAAAGGTGAAAACAGCAACACCCTAGAAGACGTGCGCGCGCTTTTTTCACTCTTCACCCTTCACCTTTCACGTTTCTATTCACCTTTCACCATTCACCTTTCACGTTTCTATTCACCTTTCACCATTCACCATTCACGTTTTTATTCACCTTTCACCATTCACCATTCACGGTTTAATACACGGGTTAATACCACGCGGGGGCTCCCCCTGTCAAACCGGTTGACCGTCGCGGGCCGTCGATGTTAGTATGTCGCCCATGAAAAATTACCCCTACGTGATCACCATCTCCTCCGAAAAGGGGGGAGTGGGCAAGACAACTCTGGCAACGAACCTCGCCATTTTCCTGAAGGCGCTCGACGAGAACCTCCCGGTCTCCATCTTCTCCTTCGACAACCACTTCTCCGTCGACAAGATGTTCTCCATCAAGGGGCAAAAGCTCACCGGAAGCGTCGCGGACCTGCTCCTGGAGACGCCGGGGTGCGATCTTTTGCACACCGGGCAGTACGGGGTGAACTACATCCCCTCCTCCACCGCGCTCCCCGACCTGAAGGGGTCGCTCAAGGGCCCGATGGTGCTGGCGCGTCTTTTGGCCTGTTCCAACATCCCGGGGATCATCATCGTCGACACCCGCCCGGACCTCGACGTCATGACCCAGAACGCGCTCTTCGCCGCGGACCGGGTCCTGGTCCCGATCAAGGACATGGCGAGCATGGACAACTGCAAGAACATCTTCGAGCTGTTCGATAAAAGGGGACTGGACCGCAAGAGCCTCTCGCTCATCCCCTGCCTGATCGACGAGCGGATCAAATTCGAGGGGCTTTTCAAGGATCAGAAGACGCTTCTGAAGGCTTTCGCCATCAACCGCGGCTACCGCTGTTCCGACACCTTCATCTCCAAGAGTCCCAAGGTGGAGAGCCTGAACACCAACCCGGAGGGCCGGATCTACCCGATCCTGACCCACGGGCGCGGCACCGACGTCTACGGCCAGTTCACCGCGCTGGGGCAGACCGCGATCAAGGAGTATTACGACACCAAGGAGCCCCGGGCGCTGCTCTTCGACAAGTGGCAGAAGGAGGATGACGCACGCAAGAAGGAAGCCTATTTCGCACGTCTCACCGGCCTTAAGAGCGAGTGCCTTGTCTGCGGCAAAGAGCTCGATCAGGGCTCCCAGCTCTCCTACTACTGCGAGAGCTCGGACGGCGCGTCCTGCGGCTTCGTGGAGGCCGACTGCTTCACCACCTTCCTGATCCAGGCGATCTTCCGGATCGATCGGGAGCTTCCCGCCGACGATCCCACGCGCATGATGATACACCAAACCGCCCGGGAGTCGGTCTTCGTGCTGAACCCGGGAGTGGAGGAGAGTCAGGGTAGCGTCGATTTCCACCGTTTCGACCTGAGCGGCACCTCGCTATTGAAGAAGCAGTATCCGATGGCGCGGCTGCCTGAGCGCGACGGCTTTTCCGGACTGGTGCAGAGTAACCTGGCGGGTTACGAGGGGCAGTTGCGCGACGCCTTCCTGATGGTGCATCCGGTGAGCGGCGACAGCCCCCAATCGATACTCATGGAGGAGAATTACCGGGAGATGCTCCGGCTCAAGAAGAGGATCGCGGCACAGTTGTAAAACCTCGTGAACCGTGAATGGTGAATCGTGAATGGTGAATGGAAAAAACCGATAAAAAACGCGATTGGTGAATGGTGGTTTCACGATTTTAGATTCTACCATTCACCATTCACCTTTCACCATTCACGATTTTAGACGCATGGACAAAGGTGATCCCTTGCTGGGCCAGCTGCGGCATCATGGCCTTCAAGGCACGGATGGTCGCCGGATGCGGGTGGCAGATGGCGATGGCCGACCCGCTTTTCCTGGCGATGGCGGCCGCCTGCAGCAGCTGCTTCCCTATGGCCGCCTCGTCCTGCACGTTGTCCAGAAACACCTGCCGTGTCCCGCACCTAAGCCCCAACTCGCGCGCCGTGCGGTAGCCGACCGAGGCGGGCGAGGTCCTGCTGTCCACGAAGAATATCCCCTTCCCTTTCAGTACCCTGAGCACCACCTCCATCTTTTCGGCGCTCTCCGTGAAGCGCGACCCCATGTGGTTGTTGGCCCCGACCGCGTAGGGAACGAAGCCGAAGTAGCCGCTCACCCGCTTCTCGATCTCGTCGTCGTCCATGGAGAGCAGAAGCCCGATCTTCTCCATCGGCTGTTTCGGGTATCCCTGAGGTTCCATCGGCAGGTGGACCATCACCTCTGCGCCCGCGGCGTGCGCGGCCCCGGCCACCCCCTTGGCACGGGCAAGGCTCGGTATCACGGAAAAAGTGAGCGGAAGCTTTATGGAGAGGAGCGCCTGGAGCTCCTGCATGCTCGCCCCCATGTCGTCGATGATGATGGCGAGCGAGCCGGGGCCTGCGGCCCGCGGATGGACCGGGGCCTGCGGCTTGGCTGCGGGAAGCGAGACTGAGGAGATTTTTTGCTGCTGCGGGGCGGGTCGTGCCGGGAGCTTGAGGTGCGGGGCCGGAATCTCTCCGGTTACCACCGGTGGCGGCGGAACTGTCCTGCGGGTGCGCTCCAGGAGAAAAAAGGCGAGCGCGATGAGCACCACAACGAGCGCCAGTGCGAGCAGAGGCCGGCGTCCGCCCCCGGATGGTTTGTGTCTGTTGACAGCCTTACCTTTTCGTGCCAATTCGGATAGCCTCCTAAAAAAAGGGACTAGGGACTGGGGACTAGGGACTAGTAAAAGCAGACGCTTTTGCAGTTCCCTATATCGCCAAGTCCCTCGCCCTATAGTAAATCAGTAATTCTTTAGAACCCCTGGCAGTCCCCAGTCCCCAGTCCCTGCTCTTCCCCTGTTTCCAGCTTCAGGCCCTCGATCTGCTTTCCAAGGAGCGCCACCTCCGGGCCAGGGTTGCGGTTACTCTCGGGAGAGCCGTGACAGGGTGACGGAGTGCCCGATGGTCACCATGAGGAGGAAGAGGACACCGACCAGGATCAGCAGCGAGGGAGGGTAGAAGATGCCGAGGGGAAACCTTCAACGTGTAGTAGGCGGACTTCCTCGATAATGGAGGAGTTCCCCGAGAGCCTGCCGAGCATGTAGTCGGCACCGGGCAGCGCACAAACGCATTGCAACGGGGCAGCATGTTATATAAATATCGTTGTGGGCGCAATCAAAATTGGAGGAACGGTTTGCAGTTGTCTTCCAGCTCCTGATTCACAGTTCTTCCTTCTCGAAACCCTGCAGGGCGACTGCGGTCGTTACAGCCGCGTTCACTGCTGCGGCAACGTCGATCGCCTGAATCACGGAGTCGTGGGAAATGCCGCTCTCGAGCGCGCGGCGGATTCGCGCTCCGGTACACTGGACGCAGCCGCGGGTGAGCGAGACGGCGAGGCCGACCAGCTGTTTCTCGCGATCGGTCAGGTGGTCTGCAGCGTGCGCGTGGTCGACCAGCTTGCTGGCTGCAAAATCGTCATGGGTCGTTATCATTGCCAACACCTCCAGTTCGCTACCTTGCCGGCAATCACCAATACCATCCCATCCTTGTTACCTGCTCCTCCCACGTTGCTTGCGTTGATTCAGAGAGTGTCACCGTCCCATTCTCCCTGTCAGAAATACTATATGCTCCAGTGACCCGAGTCAACTGCATATCCCCATTCCGTTTTCACCCTGCGCCGTCCATGCGCTGATAGGAGCCGAATGGCAGGCCTGCCTGGTAAAATGCCACAGTGAGCGCTGTGAGAGCAAAGGATTCAAGCTGAAACATCTGTAGAACCTGTACGTCCTCCGGGGCGCGACGTTCGCGGCAGGAATGCCGCTCCTACCGGGCTATTTAAACTGCAGCTGAATGGTCTGGACCGCCTGCTTCAACTCGAAGGCTGCATCGGAAAAGCCGGGCGGCCCTACCGTGCCGCGGGCCCCGTTGGAGGCAGCGGTAGGCTCGATGGGCCAGCCGAGGAAACTGCGGTCAAGCTTGCCGTTGTTGTTCTCGTCCTGATAGGCCGCCGCCGCGTAGGTCCCGCGCTGAAGCCCGGTGAAATTAAGCTCCAGCTCGGGCCCCGTCACCGGCAAGACCCGGTGCGCGAAGGCCTTCTCGGGCCGGGTCGGAAACCCGGCAGGATCCTTCCAGAGCATGACCCGCACAACTCCGGCTGCGCGCAAGCCGGACAGCTTCACGATGAGCGTTTCGGCATCTGCCCGGGGAGAGTGCCAGAGCACCGCTGCGATCAAGGCTATACAGGCTGCGACATGGTGCATGGGAGAACCTCAAGTTATAGTCAGCGGGAGCTGTTTTTTTGTCACTATTCAGCAAACTTCAAGGCGAGGCAATTACAAACAATCAAAAGCCTCACCACAGAGGGCACAGAGGAACACAGAGGAAATCTGAAACCAAAGACTAAGGCCTTTTTTATTTTAAGCAAAAACCAGGTTTTGATTTTCCTCTGTGTAGCTTTGTGTACCTCTGTGGTGAGGCTTTAAAGACCATACCAGTCTAATCAGGCTGCGGTTCGCTCCCCTCAGGCTGTGTTCCGTCCGCACCAGGCTGCGGTTGGTCAGCACCCGGCAACGGCTGGTCCGCAGGTGGCGGGTTGAGACGATCGCCGCCGTGCTTGGGACAGTATTGGGTCGGCTCGGTTCCCGCGACATAGAATTCGTCGCGCTTTGCCGGACAGTCCGGAGCCGCCAGGTAGCCGGTTGCAGGATCGATCGAAACGGACAGGACGGTATCCGGTCTCGGGAAGTCCAGCGCCGGCTTGGAGGCCAGAGCCGAACGCATGAAGCGTCCCCAGATCGGGGCAGAGACCGCCCCTCCGGTGAATCCTTTCCCTCCGGGCTTCGGCTTGTCGTAGCCGACCCAGACACCGGTTATCAGCTGAGGGGTATAGCCGACGAACCAGGCATCCCGGTAATTGTCGGTGGTGCCGGTCTTTCCTGCCGAGGGACGCTCCTGGCTGAATTTTTTGAGGCTTTTAGCCGTTCCATAGGTCAGGACGTCTTTCAGCATCTGGGTCGTGACATAGGCGGTGGCTGGGGCAAGCACCGGAGTGACCGACGCGGGAAGCTCGGTCCAGGCATGCCGCTTCTGTTCATAGATTCGGATAATGGTCCGCGGCTCGGGCCGCAGCCCCCCGCTGGCCAGGGGGGAATAGGCGGAAACCAGCTCGCTTAAGGTGACGTCTTCGGTTCCCAGGGCCAGGGAGAGACCATTTTGAGCATGCAGCGGGAGTCCCAGGGTTGCGGCAAAGCCGGTGAAATACGGGACACCGATGCCATCCAGCAGTTTCACCGCGATGACATTATTTGAGTGTGCCAGCGCCTGCCTGAGGGAAAGCTCGCCAAAGAGTTTCCGTTCGAAGTTCAGGGGCCGCCAGGCTTCGTTGTTGCCCCGGTTGTAGCTTACCGGCGTATCGTTCATCATGCTGCTGGCAGTGAACCCTTTTTCCAGCGCCGCCGCATAGATCAGCGGCTTGATGGCCGAGCCGGGCTGACGCTTGGCAGAGAAGGCACGATCATAGGGGCTCTTGGCGAAATCGACTCCGCCTACGGCCGCCAGCACGTCACCCGTCGCGGGATCCTGGCACAGCAGCGCCCCTTGAAGCTTGGGCGAGATTTTTTTTACTCCTTCACGCAAGGTCTGTTCCGCCAGCTTCTGCAGGTTGAGATCCATGGCCGTAATTACATCCAGTCCGCCCTGTTCGATGATCCCCGCACCGTACCGCTCGATCAGTTTGCCTCGGACGTGTGCCAGATAATAGGGAGCTACCCCGGTTTTGGTGACTGCTACCGGGTGGGAGCTGATTTTTTGCCTCTGCGCGGCAGTGATCATGTTGAGGTCCACCATGCGCTTGAGGACCACGCTCCTGCGCAGTGCCACCTTGGCCGGATCTCCCAGCGGGTTGTAGCGACCCGGGGCCTTGGGCACTCCGGCCAAAAGGGAACACTCGGCCTCGGTCAGATCCTGCGGGTTTTTATCGAAATAGAGACGGGCCGCCTGGGCAATGCCCCAGGCACCGTTGCCGAAGTTGATTTCGTTGAAGTACATCTCCAGGATCTGCTCCTTGGAGTACTTTTTCTCGAAATCCATGGCCAGCATCCCTTCCCTGACCTTCCGGTCGATGGTTTTCTCACTGGATAAATACTTGTTTTTGATCAGCTGCTGGGTGATGGTCGAGCCCCCTTCGGCCAGCCTCCTTTTGACCACATCCTTCACCAGGGCCCGGGCGATACCCCTGATGTCGATCCCGTTGTGCTCATAAAAACGGGAGTCCTCAACCGCCACCAGTGCTTTTTGCAGGAATAAGGGGATCTGGTTGATGGAGACCCAGTACCGGCCCGCCGGCAGGATCCGCCCGGCGAACCGCCCGTCGCGGTCAAAGACTCTGATGGAACCGGAACCGGGGGGCAAGGGGGGGTGGGTGGCGAACTTTTCCTGGGCCAGGGCCGAGGTAACCAGGCCCAAAACCAGGGAAACAGCTAAGACAGCGCGAAGGATCTTTTTTTTGCCAAGAGAGCGTATAGAGGAAACCAAGATAGTTTTTACTCCTAGGGTGCCGAGCGTGCGCTTCTAATTTTTACTCCTTCCGGGAGACCAGAGTCAAGTTGCAAAATAGGCGGGGCCGGTCCGGCCATGCCAGCTGCCCGCGCCGCAGGTCGCTGCATTGCAAGACAGGACGGGCTTGACTATGAGCGGGGATAGGTGCAATTATGCGACGGTCAGTTAGCCGGGGAGACGCTGTTGCTGCGGATTCACCATTCACCATTCACCATTCACCATTCACCATTCACCATTCACCATTCACCATTCACGATTTTAACGAGGCCACCTTTGAGAATCGACCTGAGTAGCGCCAACCCGCTGGAACATGCCACTGCCGCCCTGATTATCGGCTGCTTTGAGGACGCCAGCGATGATCTGTTCAGCGCCTGCGACGCCGCGCTGGACGGCTGCCTGGGCCGTCTGGCCGCCAGCCGCGAGTTCAGCGGCAAGACAGCGACCTCCCGCCTTTTGCATACCCTGGGCAGGCTGCCCGCCGAACGGCTGCTGCTGGTGGGGCTCGGCAAGCGGGCCGAGCTGGACGACGAGCGGCTGCGCCAGGCGGCCGGCACCGCGATGCAGGCGCTGAGGAGCGCCCGGGTCGCCTGCTTCAGCAGCGCCCTGCATCTCGCAACCACCCTCCCCGGGGCGCTGGAAGCGGTCACCGCGGGGACGCTCCTGGGAAGCTACGCCTTTGAACAGTACAAGACCAAGGACCAGGACCAGCGCTTCGGCTTCGAGGGGATGACCCTGCTGCTGCCGGGGGGCGCCGATACCGGGGAGGCCGGGGTCAGGATCGGTCGTACCGAGATCATCTGCCAGGGGGTCCGGCTGGCCCGCGATCTGGTCGCACATCCGGGCAACGTGGTCACCACCGGGTACCTGGCCGATACGGCACGCGAGCTGGCCAGCAGCCACGGCCTGGAGTGCCGCGTATATGAGCAAGACGAGCTTGAGAAGCTGGGGATGAACGCCCTGGTGGGAGTGGGCAAGGGGGCGGCCGAGCCGCCGCGCCTCATCGTGCTGGAGTACCGCGGCGCCGGCGCCAAGGGGCGCCCGGTCGTGCTGGTCGGCAAGGGGGTTACCTTCGACTCCGGCGGCATCTCCATCAAGCCCGGGGCCGGCATGGAGGAGATGAAGACCGACATGGCCGGAGCCGCGGCGGTGCTCGGTACCATGGCCGCTGCGGCCGGGATGAAGCTCCCTCTCAATCTGGTGGGGATCATCCCTACCGTCGAGAACATGCCGGACGGCAACTCCTTCAGGCCGGGCGACGTACTCACCTCCCTGTCCGGAACCACCATCGAGATCACCAACACCGATGCCGAGGGGCGCCTGATTCTGTGCGACGCCCTGCATTTCGCCCAGCAGTACGAGCCGGAGGCGCTGATCGATCTGGCCACCCTGACCGGCGCCTGCGTGGTGGCGCTGGGGCACGAGGCGAGCGGCCTGATGGGCAACGACCAGAGCCTGGTGGACGCCCTGCAGCGGGCCGGAGAGCAGTGCGGCGAGCGGCTCTGGCAGCTGCCGATTTGGGACGCCTACGGAGAGAGCATGAAAAGCGATATCGCCGACCTGAAGAACTCCGGCAGCCGGGACGGCGGCGGCATCAAGGCAGCCTGGTTTCTGAAGCAGTTCGTCGGCAGCACCAGTTGGGCCCACCTGGACATCGCCGGAACCGCCTGGAGCGACAAGGCCCGCCCCTACTCCCCCAAGGGAGCCACGGGAGTCGGCGTGCGGCTGTTGATCGAGTACCTGCAAGGCAGATAGGAGTCCGAGGATAAGCTTTCAGCAAACTTCAAGGAAAAGGCCATTACAAGCAATCAAAAGCCTCACCACAGAGGGCACAGAGGAACACAGAGGAAATCTTAAAACATAAGGCTTAGGTCTGTTTTAAACATGAATCAGGTTTTGATTTTCCTCTGTGAACCTCTGTGTACCTCTGTGTACCTCTGTGGTGAGGCTTTATGCTTTGGGTTGCTTGTGATTGGTCGACTGGTGCTGAATAGTTTCTAAACCGTGAATGGTGAATGGTGAATGGTGAATGGTGAATAAAACTGTGATTTAATTTTAAACAAAGATCAAAACCTCGCACACGGATTGAACGGATTGAACGGATAAAGGCAGATCAGGCAAAGACTTTATGGCTAAGCCAAAAGGCTTCGGGATTAATCTGATTTTATCCGTTCAATCCGTCAAATCCGTGTGCGAGCCTTACGCCTGGTTGTTTCTTAGATTAAAACGAAAAAGGAGCCACAATGTCAAAAAGCATAAAATTCGTACTGGAAAAGGAGGTTAAGAACAGCGTCAGGTTCAAAGAGGTGACCGAAGCGGGCGAGGCTCCAGTCCTGGGCAGCCTGTACGTCCAGAAATGGTATATCAAGGACTGCACCGAGTTGACCGTGACGCTCACCACCCCCCTGGATCCCTGATACGCCGCAGCCATGCAACTGTTTCCCGCGTTCATGCGATTTTGCAGGGGCGATCCCGGCGGGTCGCCCTCCCTTTGATGCTGACATGCGTTTAAATTAGCAAAAACCAATACCTCTCGCGTCGCATGATATAATGTACCAAATCAAAAAACGGGAGGATCTGGTTATGACTGATGAGAAAGGGAAAACAGGGAAAACGGGGACGTCCGGAGAAGGGTGCGATATCAGGGTGTGGTGCCAATCCTGTCAGCGCAGCGACTACAAAACCGAGGGAGAAAAGTATCTGTGCGCTTCATGCGGAAAGGTCATGGGTCTGAATCACGAGGTGCGTCATGAGGGTTTCCCCCATATAAGCGGAGATGACGACAACCTGAGCTGAGAAGGGTCCGGCCTCACCACAGAGGACCACAGAGGAAATCTTGAACCAAAAGGCTTAGGTCTGTTTTAAACATGAATCAGGTTTTGTTTTTCCTCTTTTGGATTTTCCTCTGTGTACCTCTGTGGTGAGGCTTTATGCTTTGGGTTGCTTGTGATTGGTCGAACTCACTCCGCCGCCAGGGTAAAGTAAAAGGTCGCCCCCCGGTCCGTCTCGCCCTCCGCCCACACCCTGCCGCCATGTTTTTTGATGATCCGCTCCACCGTTGCCAGACCGATCCCGAAGCCTTTGCTTACTTCGGCACCAGGGAGGCGCTGGAAAGGGGTAAAGAGCTTTTCCGCATCCGCCATATCGAAACCGGCCCCGTTGTCCCGGACGAAATAAGCCGGCACCCCGCCCTTATCCCTGACACCGAATTCGATGACCGCCCTCTCCCGCATGCCGGAGTACTTCCAGGCGTTGCCGAGCAGGTTATCCAGGACCGCACGCAGCAGGTTCCCATCACCATTAGCCACAATCCCGTCAGCAATCCGGAAATCAACCTGACGCTCAGGCTCAGCCAGTTTCAGCGACCCGGCCACCTCATGAACCAGCGTGCTCAGGTCAACGGTCTCCCGGCGCGGTTCGACGCGGCCCATGCGCGAGAAATTGAGCAGGGCTTCAATGAGGCGATTCATGCGCAAAGTCGTCTGGTAAGCATTCTGGACATACCCCAGGCATTCCTCTTGAAGTTGGCTGCCGCAGAGCATCTGGATTGACTGGCAGTACATGCTTATAACGTTCAATGGCTGGCGCAGATCATGGGCAACCGTATAATTGAATGTCTCCAGCTCCCTGTTGAGAGCTTCCAGTTCGTCAGCCCTCTCAGCCAGGCTCATGTTAAGCCTCTTGATCTCCTCTTCGGCGTATTTGTGTTCGGTGATGTCTCTCACAATACTGAGCATGCGCCAATGGCCGCCGATATCAATGAGTTCTGCAGAAAATAAGCCGATTAGAAGCTGGCCGGTTTTCACTCTGAAACTGACTTCTACGTTTTGAACCGATCCCTGTTGCTGCAGAGTTTGAACCATCTTGACCCGTTCCGACTCGTCTTCCCAGAGGCCAAGCTCCTGCGCTGTCTTGCCGATCATCTCTTCACGCTGGTATCCTAGAGTCTGCAGAGATGTTTGGTTGATATCGATGAATGTTCCTTCCTTCATGGTGGAAATATAGATCAGCGCCGGCACGGAATGAAAGATATTGAAGAATTTCTTCTCGGATACCTGGAGCGCCGCCGCAATTCGTTTTCTTTCGGTGATGTCTTCCATGGCCAGGAGGATGATGTGTGAGCCGATATCTTCCCGGTAAATCTGCCGGGCGTTGAGCAGAATGATCTTGCGGCCGATATCTGGAAAATCATGCTCGACCTCATACCCATTGATCACGGTGTCATGGGGGAGAATTTCCTCAAAGAGTACCCTCAGCTTGGGGATGTCCCATTGACGGTTGCCGAGGTCGTAGATGAAATTCCCGATGGTTTCCTCGGGTGTCACCTTGAAGGTATCGTAGAAGCTGTGGTTGGCGGTGAGGATCTTCAGGTCGAAATTCAGCACGACCAGCGGCTCGCGCACGGTTTCCACGATGTTTTCGGCATATTCCCGGGCATCCTGGATTTCCGTTGCCAACTGTTTTCTTTCGGTGATGTCTTCCATCGCCAGGAGGATGATGTGTGAGCCTATATCTTCCCGGAAAATCTGCCGGGCATTGAGCAGAATGATCTTGCGGCCGATATCTGGAAAATCATGCTCGACCTCATACCCATTGATCACGGTGTCATGGGGGAGAATTTCCTCAAAGAGTACCTTCAGCTTGGGGATGTCCCATTGACGGTTGCCAAGGTCGTAGATGAAATTCCCGATGGTTTCCTCGGGTGTCACCTTGAAGGTATCGTAAAAGCTGTGGTTGGCGGTGAGGATCTTCAGGTCGGAATTGAGCACGACCAGCGGCTCGCGCACGGTTTCCACAATGTTTTCGGCATATTCCCGGGCATCCTGGATTTCCGTTTCCAGCTGCTTTCTTTCGGTGACGTCGCGCAGGGTTGCGAGATAGGCGGGTTCCCCTTCCCACTGCGTACCGACAACCCGCATCTCGGCAATCGTCCGTTTCCCTTTCCTGGTGGCGATATCCAGTTCGGTGGTCTCGCCCGCGACAATCGGAAAACCGAACTGTTCTCCAAGGAGTTGTTCCGCCCTGCGGCCGAAAATGGAAACCGCCGCCGGGTTGACAAAGAGGATCGTGCCGTGGCCGTCAACGATGAGGATGCCGTCGCTAGTTATCGACACGGTATTATGGAAACGCGCTTCACTGGCGCGCAATTCCAGCGTCCGCTGCCGGATTAGATCTTCCTGGTCGGGGTCCTTGCCAAGCATGAACTGACTCCTCTTTTTCCGCCTTGAGCTGCGGAGTGGGCTTTATTCGCCCGGACGGGGGGCCGGCTCACCCGGACGGGGGTCCGGCTCACCCGGACGGGGGTCCGGCTCACCCGGAAGGGGGTCCGGCTCACCCGGACGGACCTGAACCGGTTGGCCGGCCAGGATACCTCTCACATTGCGAAAAGGCTTGCCGATATGCATCCCGAACCCGTCGATGACGAATTCGCGGATATCCTTGTCGTGTTGGGAACCGCGCATCTTGAGAACGGTAAGGCCGCGTCGCATCTCCCCATTCATTTCCACGTTACGCAGCAGTATGATCGAATCGGTGGTAGCGGAGATATGGGCTTCGGTGACGGAGGCTGCGGATTGGGCCGGCGTCGTTGAGGTAAAGAGTGCAGCTATCTGCTGCTTCTTGATTGAAGAGGCAAGGCCAATGACAAACTCGCGGAATGCTCTGAGGCTGGAGACCCGCTCCAGCGCGGAGAGGCTGTCCACGACGATCCGGTCCGGCTTGAACTCATCCAGAACCTTATTCATGCTGATCAGATGATCCTCCAGGCCCTTCCCGTCCGGATACGTGCAAACTACCTTCAGCTTCCCCTCCTTTTCCATCTGCTCAAAATCCGTCCCGAAGTCGCTGGCGTTGCGGAACAGCTGATCGCGGCTCTCCTCGAAGGCGAACAGCAGGGCCCGTTCGCCGGATTTGAGGCCGCCGGCTATAAATTCCGTAGCGATCAGGGTCTTGCCGGTACCGGTGGCCCCGGAGACGAGGACGAGTGAATCGCGGAAGAAGCCGCCGCCGCACATCACGTCCAGTTCGGCGTTCCCCGAGCTGATCCTGATTTCGGACGACTTTTGCGACAGCTCGATGGCTGACAGGGGGATCGCTATCATTCCTTCGCCGGGGACAACGGTAAAGGGGTGCTCCCCTTTCTTGTGAATGGTGCCGCGGAACTTGAGGATCTCGATGGTGCGACGCCGCTTCTCCTCTTCCAGGACATTGCGCAGGATAATGACGTTGTCGGCGACGAACTCCTCGACGCCATAACGGGAGATATCGCCGTACTCCTCGGTCCGTTCCGCGGTCATGACGGAAGTCACCTGCATCTTTTTCAGGGCCGAGGCAATCCGGGACAGCTCCCGCCGGACCGTGGCCCGGTCGGGCAATTGGGTGAAGATGGCATCGAGGGAGTCCAGGGAGACCCGGTCGGCCTGGCACCTCTTGACCGCGTATTCGATGCGGGCCAAAAGCGCCCCGAGATCATAACTGCCCGCTACCAAAGGCTCTTCACCGGGTTGGGCAGAGGCGTCGACGAACAGCCACTTCCCTTGCTTTTCCCACGCCTCAATGTCCCACCCCATGGAGACCATATTGTTGCGGATATCATCGGGAGGTTCTTCAAAGGTGACGAACACCACGTGTGCCCCCGATTTCATGACACCTTCGGCAAGAAACTGGGTGGCGAAAACGGTCTTGGCGCTGCCGGCGGTCCCCGCAACCAGGGTAGTGCGGTACTTGGGCAGGCCGCCGCTGGAGATGTGATCGAAACCGGGAATATTGGTGATGAGTTTTTCAATGCCCTTTAAAGTTGAAGTATCCATTTATCTCTCCCCCCCACCTGATTCCTGGTGCAGCAGCTCAAGTCCCCGCAAAACCTGTTTCGTATCGGAGAGATCGCCGATGATCCTTCTGACCGGCAGCGGGAATTCCTTGATCAAGGTCGGCGTAGCAAGGATCCTCGCATCTTCGGCAAGCTGAGGCCGTTCCAGGACGTCGATGATGACCAGCTCGTACTCCGTCCCCAGCTCATCTTCGCAGATACGGCGCAGGTTGGTGATGGCACGCGAAGAGCGTAGTGACTCTCCGGTGATGAAAAGCTTGAGCAGATATTTATTCATGCTCGTCTCCTTTGCCAGGGTTTTCACTTGCTTGAATCGTAACTATTCAGCTGCGGTTGGCTCCTGCAGCCGTAGGGTGGGCCGTGCCCACCGGAAGACGAAAGCCAGGGCACCCGCAGAATCGGTGTTGTAGAGAACCCCTTGCGGGTATCCAGGCCGACGCTGATCGGTGGGCACGGCCCACCCTACGCCATCTGATTGTTGACCTGAAGACTTACAAGATTTTGCAATGCGCTGAAAAGTTGCTCACTTTCAAATACTATCAGGAAGGATAAGGGGGGCAAGCCGGGACTGTCATATAGTCGCGGACCATCGGCGCGTCGACTTAAGGTCGCCGGACGGCACGGGAAGCGGCTTGCCCAGCGCCATTTTCATGCTATATGGTTTAGGCTCTACGCTCGACCCTCAAGCATCGCACCAAGGAGAATGAATGGACACCCCGGCGTTTCCCCTGCAGGTTTTCTACGACGGCTCCTGCTCCATCTGCGCGGCCGAAATGGGCCTCTACCGGCGCAAGGAGCACGCCGGTCGCTTGATCTTCGTCGACGTGAGCAGCCCGGACTTCGATCCGACTTCCTACGGCATCACATTGGAGGCCTTCATGTACGAGATGCACGCCATCGACCGGCAGGCGCGGGTCTACCGCGGTGTCGAGGCGTTCTGGGCCATCTGGCAAGCCTTCCCGGCCTCGACATGGTACGGCCTGCTCGGCACCCTGATAACCCTGCCCGGGGTGAATCTGCTGGCCCGGCTAGCCTACAGCGGTTTTGCCCGGATCAGAAAATATCTGCCCAAGCGCCACTGCGACGACGGAGTCTGCCGGCTGAAATGAGGGGAACAAGAGGATTGAAAGAGATGAAGTGATGAAGAAGCAACCAAGGCAAAAACCGTGAAAGGTGAAAGGTGAAAGGTGAATGGTGAATGGTGAATAAAACCGTGAAAGGTGAATGGTGAATAAAACTGTGACAAATGCTATATCCTTGCATAAATCCTGTAGAGACGCATTGCATACGTCTCAGCACTGTAGCAATCGCCAGACTAATGTCCCCTCAACTTGATTAAGCAGACGCATGCAATGCGTCTCTACGCACGGAAGGAACGTCCGAATGCTTATTTAATCATTCACCATTCACCATTCACCATTCACCATTCACCATTCACCATTCACCATTCACGGTTTTTGCCCGTAAGGATTGTCCGACCTCAGTAACCTTTTGCCTTCCTCGGTGGGATACTCGATCTCGATGTCCACATTGCCGCCGTCGCGGAAGATCCTCACCACGGTGTCCATGTTTTCCGACATGACGCCGTACTTCTCGTCTGGCGCGGCGAGCAGCACCTGCAGATGGATGTCCTTCAGAAAGCTCAGGCAGTTGTAGCAGTTCTCCAGGTCGAGCTTGTTGAAGGCTTCGTCGAACAGGGCGAGCGCCACGCCTCCCCTCCCCTCTCCGGCCGCCGTCGAGCCGATCCGGTAGGCCGAGGCCAGCGACGCCCCGATCGCCACGTAGAAGGGGGCCTGGTTCTCCCCTCCCGAGCCCTTCTGGATCCGCTGCTTGAGCGAGGTCTTCAGGGTGCCGTCCTTGTCCTGCATGGTGAAGTCGAAGATGAGGTAGTTCCGGTAATCCTCCAGGTGGTTGGAGCGCGGCTCCTCCTTGAGGGCTTCGGCTATCTCCTCGACCGCCTCGCGGTGCGGAGAGCTCGGGTCGTTGGCGAGGTCGAAGAGCCCGCCCACCTGCGACTGGGTATCGGCATCGATGGATTCGATGTAGGCCAGGATCTTCTCGTACTCGGGGTTGTTCTTCCACTTGAACTGGTAGGTCTCCTCGTGGAAGGGGCGCCTCTTCAGATGCCGGTTCAGCTCGGTGATGAGCGCCTTCACCTTGGTGAGCCGCGCGTTGAGGTTCACCACGAACTTGGCGCGAAACGCCAGCTCCGCCTCGTAGAGCGCACGCGAGGCCTTGTCCCGGTAATCGGCGAGACTGGTGTCCTCGAGCGATTTCTTCATCAGACGCACCGTGTAAACCAGCTCCTCGAAACTCCCCTCGCCGCACCCGGCTTCGGCCTCGCCGGCGTGCTGGGCGTAGCGGTTGCGATGCTCGCTGAACCTGCCGCGCGCCCGCTCCTCGGACCGCCCGATCCGGTCGAAGGCCGCTTTCTCCTCGCGCTCCGCATGATCGATGATGGCGTTATAGTTCCATTCGAACTTCTCCCGCAGCCGCTCCATGCTCTCCGCGGCATCGGAGGCCGCGAAATGCCGGCTCAGGCCGCACCTGTCGCGCTCCTTGCCGAAGTGGTCCAGCATCCGTTCCTTGGCGGCGAGCGCGCTTTTCTTGTCGGCAATCCCCTGGTGCAGCGCGTCCTTTCTCCTCCCCAGATTCTTCCGCTTGGCCTCGGTCTGCTCGATCACCCCGGAAAGCTGAGCGATGGCGGTCCTGAGGCCCTTGTCCTCGTTGTTGAGGAGATCGACCATCCCCTCCCCGATCTGCACCAGCTCGGCCTGCCGTGCCTCGCGGACGCGCACCATCTCGGCCAGGCTCGCCGCGTCCTGGGTCGGCGCCTCCACCTTGCCAAGCGACCTGAGCAGTTCCCCGAGCGCCTTCACCTCGTCGGCCGCCGCGAGCCTTCCCCTCACCTTGTCGGCCAGATCATCCTCGACGCGCTCCAGAAGCCTTTCCCGCGACTGGCGGCCCAGGATGGAGTCGACCGGCTTCATGGCCGTGGTGGCTCCGCCGGTGTAGAGCATCAGGTCCGCGGTCGCGGCGCGCTCGTGCTTCACCAGCTCCTGCTCGGTCTCCACCCGCATCACGTTCCCCAGATGCCTGTTGATGTAGGCCCTCGCGTGGCTGTTTTCCGTCGTCACCAGTTCCGCCAGGCTCCCCGGGCTCACCTTGTTCACCCAGCGCTCCGTCTTCAGGGTGTCGACGATCCTCTGGCCGCGGTTGAACGCCCGCCCCTCGCGGCGGTAGACCCGGATCGCGTCCTTGGCGTTCCCCGGGTCGACGATGAGCGCCTCGCGGTGCATCCCCAGGCAGCTCTCGATCGCCTTGCGCCAGCGTTCGTCGGAAACGTCGACCAGGTCGCAGATCGGGGTCGAGGGGATGCCGAACTCCTGCAGCAGCTCGCCGAGCTTCTCGGTATCCTCGCTGATCGCCTTCCCGACCTTGAGTTTATCCCGCCGCCTGGATAGCTCGGCCCCCTCCCGCTCCTGAGCCAGCAGCCTGGTCGCCATGAGGTCCTTGCGCTTTTCCAGAAGCGGCAGGTTTTCCGCCGTCAGGGAGTGCAGCGCGGCGAGCGCCGAGTCGACCGCCGCCGGGTCCCGCGGCCAGAAGATCTCCATCATGTCGCCCTCGGACCTGGTCAGGGCATGGACCCGCTCGATCGCCCTGGCAAGGGGAGCGGGCGCCGCGTCGAGCACCGGCTTCCGGTCGGGAAGCGCCCGCAGGGTCCTCTTGACCGCAGCTATGGCGTTCACGACGGCGCGCTCCTCGTTCTCCGCGTTCTTGCGGTCCAGCTCGAGCTTCTGACGGCGGTGCTCCAGGTCGGAATTCTCCAGCGTCGCCTTCTTCCGGGCCAGTTCGGTGATGTCGCGCTTGATGGCATCGTCGAGTGCGCCCTCCTCGCCGACCGCCCCCTGCAGCAGTCCTTCGGCCGCCTCGAGTTCGTCCTCATCCGGTCCCAGCAGCTCTAGGATCCGTTCCACCTGTGCCGCGTGCGAGAGCCAGCTGGAGATGGCGTGGACGCGGTGCGCCTTGGCAACGGTTTCGCACAGGCCGTCGATGGCGGCCAGGTCCTCGATGCGCAGCGCCACCTCCTCGGCCTTCCGGCTCATGTCCCGGTAATTCTTCAGGGCGCGGCGCAGCTCCCCCAGGCGCAGGGAATCGTCCGGCTCCAGGATGAACTTGCGCACGAACTCGGTCGTGTCGGTGATGGGGGAAAAGACGATGGCGTTGCGCAGGTTCTTGAGGATCGCCTCGTCGTCGTTGGGGTACCCCTTGTCCTCGCTCAGTTCGCTGAAGAGCTCCTTGGTGAAGCGTCCCGCCTGGGTCGGATAGGAGACCCTGTCGGCGAGCCGCAGCTGCCGGTTCCAATTGAGCTTCACCTCGGCCCACGGTATGGTCTCGCGCCCGGCGGGGGTCTCGCGGATGAAATCGTCCAGGCTGACCGAGAGGCCGGGGACGATGAAGCGTCCCTCGACGTGCTCGTCCGGGTCGCTCAGGGAGGCGGTGAAGGCGATGCCGGCGCAGGTCTCCTCCCCCGTCGCCTCGTCCAGAAAGCCGAGCGCCAGGTAGGTGGTGGCCTGCGCGCGCGGGCGGATGGAGGCGGAGACGCTCGGGTCGTCCACGACACCCAGGCAGTACTCCCTGATGCTCCGCTTGCTTCTCTCGCCCGCGCCCGGGTTGAGCGTCACCCGGTTCTTGTTGGCCCCGGTAAGCACCGTCTGGATGGCGTCGAGGATGGACGATTTGCCCGAGGCATTGGGTCCGATGATCGCCATGTTGCCGCGCACCGGTATCTCGATCGCCGAGAGCAGGTACCATTGGACGAGGACGATCTTATTGAGCTTCTTCATCGGCCGCCTCCGGGTGGGTTGGTTGCGAGGGGTCGGCCTCGGCTCTTCCTTCCAGGAGTGCCTCCAGCTGGGTGAGGTATCCTTCGGTGGTGACGTAACGGAGCGCCGGACGGACCTGGATGGCGATGACCCGGTCCTGTTCCTCGTTCACTTCGATGAGACCGAAGCGTGCAAAGTTCCGCAGACTCTCCCGAAGCTTAACCAGTCCCGGTCGCTCGCGGCGGGCCAGCGTTTCGTAGCGGTTCAGCAGGAGCTCGCTGTCGGTGAACACGCACCCCTGGCGCGCCTGGTACTTTTCCACTCCCTCCTCGTACAATAGCCGCAGGCAAAGGAGCATGATCGACTCCTCGAAGGGAAGCTGCACCACCCGGGCGCCGTCCATGGGGAGCGTGCCGACCAGCCCGAAATCGTGGTCGTACACGAGCCTCCGGTTCAGGGCGTCGAACAGGTTGCTGAAATAGGGAATATGGCACATCACGCGACCGTAGTGCTTCTTGTCCAGGCTCTGGTCGGCATAGAGGAACTGCCGCTCCAGGAGCACGGAGGCGGTCTGCCTCAGGTCCGAGGCTTCCACCGGCTCGGTGTCGAGTATCCTTTTGAGTTCGGAAAGCATCAGGGGTTTCTCCTCTGGATGATGAAACCGCGGCTTTCCAGCCAGCGGTTGGCGCACGGCTCGCTGGTCGGGGTGATGAGGTAGCGCGCGGCGTCTGCGTTCCCCTTTTTTCCCAGCGTGGAGAGACGCTTTATGTGTGTGAATGCCATGTAGTCCTCGACCGTCTCGATGGTCATCTCCTCGGCCGTGACCATATCCTTCCCGGCCAGCTGCCGCTCGATGAAAGCGACGACCTTCTCCGAGGTGATCCGGCGCCTCGCCATGTACGCGATGAGGGCGCGGCTGCGGGCCACAACCTGGTCGGAGACGGCCGACTCCCGGAGGATCTGCGCGCTTACCGGCTGGCGGCGCCTGGCACTCACGCGCACGCTGCCCGGCGCGAGGATCGGGTGCTGCAACAACCCGTGCGGGGAAGGGATCCGTTCCAGCCTGTCAGGCGCCGTCTCGCTCAGGTTGCCGATCCCTTCCAGGACGGCGGCGATCCTGGTGCGGATGCCGGGACTGGTCTTGTCGAGGTAGCGCACCG
>Ga0209125_1001211_pt1 | contig 25640 bp, 41 predicted proteins | sample BarGraIncub1131A_FD_184503 | JGI IMG/M metagenome (GOLD analysis project Ga0209125, IMG submission 184503) | Arctic peat soil microbial communities from Barrow, Alaska - Barrow Graham LP Incubations 11-31A (SPAdes) (version 2) | ecosystem: Environmental > Terrestrial > Soil > Wetlands > Peat... | reverse complement strand
TCGGAGTCACCGCTAATGTAACGGTATTGCTTGCCTGGTTTGAATTTATTATATTGGTAGCTGCTCCACCGACCGTAAGCTGCAGATTGCCGTACCCCTTTGTTCCGCTGATTGTCTGTATGCCAAATGTATATTGTGCGGCGATAAAGTCGGCAAAATTAACGTCAGTAAGAATTGATATATTCCCGGTGGCGGTACCGTTAATTGTAACAACCCCATCTAACACTGAGTATGTAATTCCGTTTATTGTTGTAGATGCCTTGTCGGTGAGTTTTAATAAATTTGCACTATTGCGCAACATAAAACTTGTCTGTTTTTCGGTAATTGATGCATCGGCATTATTTATAAATATCCCACCGCTAACCCAATCCGTGCCCAACCAATAGTACCAATTTTTATCTGCTGTAACCACGTAAATGCTTTCGTTATCTCCGGTTGGGAATGCTGCCTTTAATGCAACCAATGTTGTGTATGCTCCTTTGGGTGTTCCATTTCTGCCCATCGGACCACGCTCTCCCATTGCTCCATCAGTTCCGGGTAATCCTCGCGATCCTGGATCTCCGTCTTTACCCGGTTCACCGCCTTTACCGTGCAATGATATCTCCCATTCAACCTCTGTTCCAGCAAACCCATTTGACACCGCAACCTCATATGCCGATGCTCCCGGAGTAGTTCCAACGGCCATAACCTCGTTATACATTCTAACTGTTTCCTCATACTGATTAACAGTACCATCTGGCAGAGGTAAAATATCATCACACTCACCGCTAGGATATATTGTGACTACCACAACATTCGTGGGGATATGTGTTAGGGTATCGGTGCTGGATAGCCACACAAAGATGTTGCCAGCCTTAATCATGGCATCGGGTACGTTACATAATCCATCCGTCAGCACCATAGGTACCTCAACCTTGGCACCATTCTGCACCCCTATAAAATACGCCGTGATAACTCCCTTGTGCTCCGTACCGCTAAATATAAACTTAGCTGTCAGATAACCTTGGGAATTCGACTTCGGGCGGTTGGTGTCGGTACGTTTTAATTCTTGACCGTCTAGGGCGGTAAATTCTAATAACATTGGTGTTCTCCTCTCTTATTCAATTGCTGTCCAGTTGTAGGTTATATTGGGCACGTAAACAGGTAATGCAAATCCAGTGGAATTCACATATGCTGCGTAGACATCTGCTTTTAATGCATGAGGAATGCCGTACCCGGTGTCGGCGTAAACATCGAAGCCTACAAGTTCCACTATTCTTGAATTATGATCACCTCCACTAACCCTATATACAGATACATACTCTAAACCACCACCGAAACCGAACAACATAACAAGTGAAGGTTCAAAGGTTAACCCGCTTACGGTAGCTAGGTATGCGTTCCATGTATTTAGTGATCCATAGTATTGAAAAGTTGTTGCTACTTGTGCCGGGGTAACAGTACCGCTTGCGCTTCTCTTACCTGACACTGCGGAGCCTTGTACTCCGAAAATATTAGCGGTGTTAAGTATGTTCGGTGCTGTTAAGTCTGCATCACCTAGAATAGTTTGGACACCACTTAAGTATTGATTTGCAGCAATGGTTTGCGCTGATGTTCCAGGAGTATAAGTAGCAGCTGTCTTGCTTGTAATTGTTCCGGTAACCTTATTACCATTAACATATGCGGTTGCATTTAATAGCATTTGGGCAGCGGTAGCGGTTGCATCAGATGTAAAGGTACCTAATACCCCTCCAACCGTAGTTCCAGCCTTAATGACCGATGCAATTAATCCAGTTATTATAGCTTTTACTTTATGCAATCCACTATGATAACCTGTCGGAATAACATACTCGGAATTATGCGTTGTTAATGTCTGGTCGGCTACATTGCTATTGTCAGCCATTGTTCCTGTAATTCCAGTATCACTATCGTTGCTGAATGTTTTGGTTGCTAGTACATTCCCTGCAACGGCGGTTCCCTCTGCACTAGCCTTGGTAAAAAAACAATCACCTGTTAAGTCATACCAGACGGTATAGGCTTTTCCGTTTGTTGTAGCTGGGGATGTCGTTACCGTGGATGACTTTTTCCATGCCTTGCCGTTTATAGTCTTTGCAGTGGCGGTGTTGTTAAACTGTGCGATAAAGGTCTTGCTGCTTCCATCTAGCAATGATATGTTTGCCAGCGTAATCGCAGTGGCGGTTCCTCCGGCTTTTTCAAACTTTGCTGTATTACCTAGTGCTGCATCAATAGTATCAAAGTTTTCGCTCAAACCATCGATATTGATATATTCATTGGCTTGCTGCTTCTCTAGGTTAAAATTGGTTGTATATTCTGCCATTATTTCACCCTCAATCCTTCCCATGTGTATACGCTTGCATCTGCCCAGGTCATAGCAGATACATCATCCCATGTGTTATATAAATACTCAAATGTATAGCTTAAGTGCGCCGGTTTAATCTCTTCAATGGTCAGTATGAGATCTGCCATATTCGCCGGGATGCCTTTTGCGCCGACAAATTTAATTTTGAAACTGTTGTTCGCATTATCCTCAATAACCTCAACCTCGCCATTGCTATAGGCTTTTGCAGTATCAATTATCATTTGTTTCGTGACGGTACCAGTTCCTTTAATTTTTGCTCTGATACGCTCCATCCTGAAGACGTCTGATTTAGTTACATCAACCGTTATTCCATATATATTTTCGTGATAACTCAATAATTTAGATGTGGTTGACACAAAACATTCATCTATGGTTTCATTAATACCGTCGGCTAAGGTGTTAATTTTATCTGACAAGATGTCTTGTAATTTCTGCATCGTTAAGTCATTCTCGTATATCGGAGGCAGTAATTCCGTCAAATCCAATTAAACCACCTCCGTTAATGTCAAGGTTCCAACTATGGGCATCTGTCCACTGCTGATAGTGATATTAGCGGTTCCTGCATTAACTAGGAGAGCGCTATAATCATCCACTCCGGCCGTAGCTAACAACAAGCTACCTATCTTTGCATAGCTGACACTGTACACCTCAAATACGGTTTCTCTGAGGTAGCTGGTGAGGCTTGTCGTAAAGGCTGTACGTACCTCTGCCAATGTCTTAGTACCATTCAGCATTACATTGGCCGTAATATTAATTGATAGGCTTGTTGGGGATGCTACCGTAACCGTGGCACCGATTGGCCGAACTGTTTCGATGTAATCATGGACCGTTGTTGGTAGGGTTGCATTGATAGTCATATTTTCGTCAACCACTAACACCTTGACGGTACCGGCACCATTCCATAATGGAAACACCTTTGCATCACCACACCCTGGGACTTCTAGCGCCCAATTCCGATAATCACAAGCATTCCCGCTAGTTCCGGTTGACCGTACTTGCAAATAGAATCTAGTACGCAAGTTATCATCAGTTTCTTCGTCTTCCCCCGATGTCATAATATCGGTTAAGGTTGCTGTGATTCCGCTTACGTTATCAATGTTTTCTAATGCGCCGGAGTAGGTGTTGCCGATGCTCCCTAGTGTTTCACAGGTTGCCGCATATACATTAGAAGAAACTAATGCGGTTATGTCATAAACTAAATCCTCTATGCCCCACCGAGTACCAATGTTTACTGCTCCAGATGTCGTTACCTTACGGATTGCATAGGTGGATTGCTTTCGTGTCATTCCATGATCTGCAACCACCCTATCGAGGAAGGTATCTACTGCAGTATCGCCAAATATCAAATTTAGGAATTGGTCCAGGTAATAATAATTCTCTGCAACCTTGTAAGCTGCGGGAGCCAACGAATCATAGATAACGGATCCCTCGCGTTTATCAATATCAGATATCACTCGACTGAGCATATCCTCCAACACAACCTCATATGTCATACCCTCAAACATTAAACATTCACCTCCTTCGTTATCGTGGCTGTTCCGTAAATGCTGTTCACATCAAACGTGCACAACATTTCATCACCGGATACCGTATAAATAAAATTGTCCACCGAGACGATACGTTCATCCTTCAGCAGACATTCCTCAATTCTTCTTTTCAATTCAATTTTTACATACTCTGTGTCTTTTCCGATCAGGCCTTCCAGCTCTATCCCATAATCAAAGGAGTAAATTGGATATTCGTATTTCTCTGTATTTATTTCCTTGTTGATGGATTGTTTCAAGGCCTCTATTCCGTCAATATAGCCTTGTATCGCTACATCTGATAGTTTGTAAGTCTTAGTGGCTTCAACTTCGTCAACAACCTCTAGGTCAGTATCAAATACACTCAATTTATCACCTCCAAAATATAATATGTTTGTCCACCATGATTGCGGAGCAGCCTGACATTATCCCCGATGATTGCCGTGGATTTCAAGTTACCAACAATCAGCTCGTTTGGGATGGTAAGCTTTTCGCTTATTTTGATTCCGTCCAATACAACTGATCCGGTCAAGAATTCCGTCAGCTTGGCATTGTTCAGATAGTTTTGTACGATTGATTTAATTTCGTTTATCACAGCGACACCTCCAAACTCATTGTGTGGATGGGGATATATTTGTGTGTCACCGATACAACCTTTAATCTTTTATTTTCCATCTTGATATCCTCGATGGTTCCATAAAAACTTGTACCGGCTCGGACTCTGGTATCGCCTAGACAATCTAGCGATAGGGTTTCGGTTTCTTGATTATACAGACCTAACAATACTGCAGCTTTCGATTTCGCCTGCGATGCATTTTTGTTTTCCATAATTTCAAAATATTGTAATAGTCCGTAATTCTTAATTGAGGCCTCGCTATCTTTAACTATTGTAGTGCCCACGGTTGCATCATCCTTACCCTTGACATAAATCTTGATGCGGTTGTAAAATTCTTCATCTATGGATTTTTCGTAATCAAAGTCATAACATAACGATTTATCACCTAAGACTAAGTCAAGCTTCAGATCATTGATATCCCGGAGAGTTACCTTGCCAAATTCATCACGCAGACAAAACCATTTTTCTCTGTAAAGCAGTGTATCACTGATAGCTGAATAAATAATGTCTAACCAGGTTTTATCTTCCTGGACGGTTGTGGCTAACACGTATGCGGTATCTGTAAGGGTTCCGCTTGGAATACCTAAATAGTTGCACATTCTTTTAGTTAGAGTGGTTGCCGTGTCTTTTTGAACGACAACATTATCCTTTGCCTTGGCATATCTCAATTGATCATATGCGGTAACGGTAATCTCACCTTTTTTATTATGCCCATGTTTAAATACGATTCCACTGAATATATTCTTGCTATCATACCGAAACATCACACCGGATCCGTTTTCTAATTTTAAATTATCATCAACATAAGAAAATTCCAACTTGCTACACCCATCGTTTAATTTATCTGAAAACTCAATGGATTTCACAAGCTCACTGATTTCCCATGTTTTATTGTTGACTGATACAAGAAATTCTATCTTTGTCAATATTGAACACCACCTGTCGAATGAGAAATAGGTGTACCACCGTCATACTCCTGGATATATTTAGCCGCTATCGCTTGACCGCTTGCACTTTCAAATGTCGTGGATTTCTTTTTTATCGTGACGTTGGTTGCGACCTTGGGTAAGGCGGCGGAATACTTTGAAAATTCATCCGTGGTTGGAATCTTTAATTTCCATCCCACTCGGAGTAATCCGGGAGTTTTAATTATGGATTTGTTTGCATTGTATATGATGTTGGCTTTTGCTCCATTGCAATATAAGGCTTTTGCAATCTTCCATAGGCTATCACCACTCTTCACAACATAATAACCATTTGATTTAGCCGATAATAAAACTGTAGATTCTTTCTTTTTCTTCTTTCCGGTTGCTGAATCAATTTCGGTTCCGGCAGCCTTTCCAAAATCCCTATATTCAATCAGCTTAAACTCTACATACTTATCGCCCTCCTCTCCGGCTTTCTCGGTGATGGAGAGTTCTTCAATTAATACCATCGAACTTGTGCTATTCCCTTTATCCGATGCGTATTTATCGAGATTTTTTAATTCAGATGCCGATAGGCTGGCTGTAATATAAACGGCCGTAAATCTAATAGGCTTCTTTTTTGTTCTTACTTTTTTAAATAGATCCAGAAAATCATCAGCATCATAAAATTCGACCCCATCTCCGACATAGGTGGCTTCCAATCTCGGAAATTCTGTTTCAAAAGAGAACTCCCTTAATTCCATGTAGGTGGGGATTACTATTTGGCCAAGTCCTAAAATCTCATATTTCTCGTTTGCCTGCGTTGTGGTTTCCTTTATTTCCCCAGGGTTAACCGGGAGCCTATAAGTCTTATTGCCATAATCAAACCATATTGCATATTCACTCATTAATAGGCCCCCTCTGCCGCTGTTGCTATTTCTTCCTGTAATATCTGTTTGATTCTTCCGGCTACTTTGTCGGCATCTGCCTCTTTGGTTACGTTGCCGAATTTAATGTTGATGTTTGGCGCCAGAGTTGATGTGCTGAATTTGTTGGTATACTTTCGTTCTGATGCATCACGTAAATACTGTAAATCCTCACTTGACATTGCAACATCCACTGCACCGTTAGATCCTGTGCCTTTTACTGCTGTCGGATCAGTTGAACCACCTTTATCCGAAAGAGTGTTTGTGAGCGTATCACCCAGCTTTCCAATGCTATTACTTAGGTTGACGCCTGTTTCACTTCCCTTAGTATATCCATCCGAGTAATCCATAAAATCCTTGCTCTTCACATAAGTGGTAAGCTCTGCTTCGGATTTAATTGTTGCCGACATTCCTTCAAGCTTGCTTCTCAGTGACTCGATTCCGCTTGTCATGTCAATGCTGACTCCGGGTATTTTATTTAATAAGTCCTGAATGCCTTGTGCCATATTCTCAATAAATCCTAATACCGTGGTCGCCAAACCTAAAAACAGAGTTTTAATTGAAGCAATAGGGCTTTTAAATACATTACCGAAAAAGTTAATAAATGTAGCAACGACATTCCATATCACCACAAATATATTGTAAAATGCAGCGGCGAACGTTCCGATAACCCCTCCGACAACCCCAAATATATCCGACCAGGATGCTCCGAATTGTCTGATTGCAGATATTACTATTGCTATTACCGCTATGATTAATAACAACGGCCAATAAATTGCTAACCATGCCACAGCCTGTGCTATTAATGGTGGGACCATGGCCCATAACGCTACTATCATGGCAATAAGCAATACTCCACCGATTATTCCCAAAATAGGCCCGATTGTACTCCACCCATTAGTAATGGTGTCTATTAGCCATCCAGCAGCTTGTGCTGCTAAGTCAAATCCAGCTACTATTTTATTCACAAAGTCTTGGAAACCAGGAGTGTTAATTAAGTCATTAATCTTTTCCATAACTCCATCAAATGCTTGTAATCCGCCGTTTTTTACCCTTGTCCAAATATCAGCAAAGGTATATGGCATCTTTGAAAATTGATCGTTAATATCTTGACTTGCTGCAAACATTGAGTTTTTAATGATATCAGCCGTAATTAATCCATCGGTAGACATCTGCTTTAACTCACCCTTGGTCTTGCCGGTGTAATCTGCGATTGCCTGTGCTACCATTGGTGCATTTTCCATGATGGAACGGAATTCATCACCCTGTAGCTTTCCGGCTGCCATTGCTTGGGTTAACTGTTGCATACCAGAGGATTGTTCACTTCCACTTGCGCCACCAACTTTAAATGACTTCTGGAGCAATTCAGTAAATCCTATCAGTTCGTCATTGGACCCGAACGCATCACCGGCAGTCAATCCCATCTTGGATATAGCGCCAGCCATATCGGTGTAGGATCCTTTTGATCTATTAGCAGATGCAAATATCTTATCTTGCAACTCCTGCTGTGTTTGTAAGCCATCATTAATTAAGTCAAGTCGGGCAGCAGTATTTGTATACTCATCTGTGATACTGATTCCTTTTAATGCCGTGGCAGCCAAAGCAGCTATACCGATCAGTTTACCCAATCCGCTGCTTGCATTACTCGCACTTGCTCCGGTTGCATTTAATTTACCATTAAGCTTATCAGTTGCACCCGAAGCAGCCAATATCTTACTGGTAGCTTTTTCACTCTTACTAGAAATCTTATCTATCGTGCTTGTGTAACCATCATATAGCTTAAACGTGGATGAGAGTGTTGCCATTTATCTCTTACCTCCCTTCGATTTAATCTTTTGCATTTCTTTCTTTTCAGCTTCAATTTTTAATTGCATCGCTGCGTATAGGAATGCTTTTTCCTTGTTGTCCAATCCATCTGTTTCGGATGGTAATCTGTGCCATTCCTGCAAGGCATAATATGCTAAGTTAAATTCAGCATCGCCTTGCTTTATGCGTTTTTTACTTCTTCGATATCCTCATTGATATCAGCATCTAATCCACTGATCGTCTGCACTTCCTGTGACAGGGTTGCAAACTCTCCGATAAATAACATCTTCTGTAATAATTCAGCTTCTCCACGGATACCGTATGCATCTTGTAATTCTGCATTCATCAGATCGGGTGCGATAACAGCTTTCGCTACCATTGCATGAACATATTCGGTACGGTCAAAAACCTCGACACCTTTTTTATTCAAGCGTGTATATTTCTTGATCAGCTGCTTATTTTCTTCCTCGGTCACCGGACGGATTACAAACGGTTCCGGATTGCCTTTTTCATTGATAAATCTATTTGAAACAACGACCTCTTTGTTTTCAACTTTAACCGGGTGTAAAAATGCATTTAATGAACCCATAACATTCCTCTTTTCTGCGTAATAAAAAGGGAGCTATTAAAAGCCCCCTCGTGTGTGGTTGTGACTAAAAATTAGTCGGCGTGGTAAATGAAGATAGCAGCTGTACATCATCAAATGTAAGGTCGCTATCAAACGTTACTGGATCGTCCGAACCGTCGTCAAGATTGAGAAGCAAGACCGTCTTGAAGATAACATTTGTTAAGAGTACTTCTTGTCTGCCAATTGAGGATTGTTCGTCCTCGTTGTATCCTTGAACTGTAATAGGCACGTGCTTACCGGATGAAATATAAGCTATCGTTTCTTTCAACATCTGTGAGTTCGCAAAGTATAAAGTTGCTGAACCAGTGCCCTCAATTCCACCTCGCTTATGTTGCATCATCTTGCGACCAAGCGTGTTCTTTCCGGTCACGGTGATGTCTAGTTGCGCTTTAAGGCTTGATATTTCAAATAGTTCTCTTCGCTGTCCGTTAACAGTAGCCCATGCTTTACCCTCTCTAGGAGATTGGGTATCAGCTAAATCTAAATAATTATCCATTGTTTACTCTCCTTTCTAGGCGAGGTTGATAGTCATGTACATTTTTTCGGTAGAATCAATCTGCTGAATGTTGCATACAACTACGGTTGCATCGGAATCAGTTCCGGCTTCAACGGTTACATCATCAGGCACAAAGTTTTCAATTTCCTTTAGTCTCTGCAGCTCGATAAAGTAACCGACATAGGAAGCCTTTTGTAATGCTCGGCCATCAACGCTATTGTCAACTTTACCCTTGAAGTTAGACTCAAAGATCTCATTGATATCGTTATTGATACCGTTGTTGGTGCGGATAAATCTGTTCTTGCGGAATTTCTTGCTTTTTTCCACGGAGAAGGTGGTCAGCGAATTGATATCATAAACAGCTGTAACATTCTGTGCCGTATCAACCTTAAAAATAAACTTCCCGGCCGTGATAGCTGCTTCCATTTCCGTTTTCGTCATTCTCGGGATAACGTCAACTGCTCCCTCGTATGCTCTGCCAGTATTGGATTGATTGGCCTTTGCACCTGCCGTAACACCACCTACCCATGCGGTAGTCTGTGATTTAGTTAGGCTTGTGCCATCTGCTAATTCGACTGCGTGGGCAACATTAATGACATATTCGCTGTCGGCTACATAATCAGCCATAACCGTCTGAATAGCGACACCTTCATCATTTACCATTGCCTTAGTCCATGTTGCGATAGTAAGCTGATTTGCCGGGGTTACATACGGATAAACTAGCACGTCAAATTCAACTGTCCGTAGGATTACTAGTGCTGCCGTGATATCTGCTGCATCATGTGGAGTAATGCCGAGGTTATAGATGATAACCGTCTTGGCACCCTTTAATGCTTCGTTAACCATCAATTTATCGCCTGCAGTTGCTAATGCCGGATACTGACTGACATCTAACGCAGTGATAATATACATTTCTCCTTGTATGCCTACTGTCATTTCCTGTAGCAAAACAACCGTACCTCTATCACCTGGGGTAATAGATAAAGCTGCTTTGGTGAGAAAATTGAGATAAGCACCAGGGAGAACTTTATTCTGTGAAGTCCATGTTCCTGCCATGTTTTACCTTCTTCCTTTAATTGTTGATATTTGTTTCTTGGGTCTGCATCTTTGTTTCTGTGGTGGAGATCATCTCCGAATAACTCACATTGAACATTATATGCAGAACGTCATCCGTTATCCGGGCTGTCTTATCGAGGGTTCGGAATGCTCCGACCGTTCCTAGTCCACGCAATAATATTTCCTGCATGGCCAGACAGTCGCTTTTTATATCTGCGGTACCTTTATCACTAAAATAAGCCACGTCATAACTGACAAGGCCTTTGTATTTATTGTTGATTCGCTTGCTGTATTCCTGGTCAATTACAGAGACGAAGAAAGATGGCTTTGTGAAATTTTGAGGTACATTATCATCTGTATATCGCTTTGTGATTAAAGGGAACATCTCTTTTAGCTTAAGTACGATTGCTGATTTGATACTACTTACCATGTGCCTTATTCACCCTCTCTATCTCTTTGGCAAATTCTTGTTTTAGGGAACGTCTTACGGCTTTTTCCGCTGTCTCTAATTGATGCTGTCCTGGAACCCACCCTGTTGTTTCTCCGGCTTGATTTACTTTACGATGGCCATCATTAACAAAGGAAGAATAATCAGCTCCATTGTATAAGCTTTTTTCAGCACCTTTTCGTTTTGTCGTTTTCGTAGGAGTAACTCCCCATGAGGCTTTCATGAAATGGGTAACGGTTGGAGTGTTTCGCTTTGCTGATGCCATACCCTTATTGACGGCTATAGTTAATATTCTTGCATCAATCGCCGAAATATCCTTAACCATTGCCTTGAGTTCCTTACGGTACTTATCAATCTCTGCACGGTTATGCTGATAATTATTCAAGCCGTATCACTTCGCTTCACGCTGAATTCTTGGTGGCTCGAATAAGGAAATCCCTCACCGACTGCTAAGTTGATTGTCTTACCATTTCTCTGCGTAACCGCTATCTTGTCACCCTCTCTTAAATCCGTTTTCAGGGAACAGAATAACGAATATGAGTTAACTAACGTAGGAATCCCATCCGTGCCTGTGTCGGTCAAGGACCCTTTACTGTAATGGCATTTGATTCCACTTGGTAACTGTAACTGCTCCGTGTTCGTGGTGACTTCGTTAACTGTGGTTTCCACCCACCGGTAAATATCCATTTTGTCGCGCCATAATCTTTCGCATACATCCATCAGCGCGTCCTCCGGAAAGCCTTCAAGGTTGCCTTATCTTTATCAGACAGCCCATAAATTGTTTCCTTGGAGACCTTTTCGTCTACGTTATAAGTGATTGAGGTATCTCCCTCTTTGATTGATTTGATTTCGAATACGGAAGTTGTGCCGTTCTCGGCTTCATAGTTGATTATGGATTGTGATTTCCTGCGGATATAAGGTTCTAGGGCTTCGGGCAATTCTGCGAGGTTGCAATAATTTAATGCCTCCTGGATAGCATCACCGATGATTAAATCCTTGCCTGCTCCGGCGGGCCCAAGATTGGATTTTACTAATGCGATTAATTCTGTCTTGGTCACTGCTTATCAGCCCCTTTCGAAAAAGGACACTGATGTTACTCAGCACCCTTTAATAATTTGGTTAATGTTTCTTTATTTGCTTTGGCATCGTATTCAATGCCTTTTTCGTCAAGCAAGGCCTTTAATTCTTTATTAGTTAAGGATCCTTCCTCTGTTTCCTTGACCTCCGGCTGTTCTTTGGCCGACTGCTCACGTCTTAATCTCTGAAATGCTGTTGCACTCATTTTTATCACCTCTCTATAAAAAGATTGAGGAGCTATGTAAGCCTCCTCGGTTAATTAGATCTTATGAACAAATTTGATTATACGGATGTTCTTCGTCTCGTAAACCTTAGTCCAGTTAGCAGCTGTTTCTGCCTCAGCGTTTGTCGGTGAGGATCCAGCTACAGATGCATTGTTGAACTTAATACCTCTAGGATGAAGTACAAAGTGCTGTCTGTTAATAAGGATATCATCACCAGCCAAGGAATCACGATCTGTCTCAGTCGGAACCGGAGCAGATCCATTGCCTAAACCGATAGCACCCTCACCAAACAAGTAAGTGGAATAAACTCCCGTTGTTACAGGACTACCATCATCAACGATTACTCGCTTACCCATGTATGTAGGGATATCAACAACACCTTGGGAGTTCGGAATATATACAATCAAGTTCTGCTTCTGTAAAGATGCATATACCGCTGAATGCATACCTACTGCTGTAATCTTGCCAGCTGCATCGCCTAACAATGTCATTGCATCAATAAAGGAGTTACCAGTCATGGTTGCCAATGCTCCAGCTAATGCGGATACATCTAATAAGTTTGTTGCCATAGTTGCACTTGCAAACACTCCCTTTAACTGAGAAAACATAAGAGCTTGTCTACGTCTTGCCCAATACTCCGCCACTAAATCACCGATTGCTGCCATTGGATCAGAACCAGATAAAGCTTTTGCTAAATCGTTGGTTGACCATGCTTTACCTCTCATATAGAGAGCTGCAACATCTTGTTCTGCTGTGATCTTCTCAGGTGTTAATGCTCCCGTATCGGACAGCACTTCATCAGCTCCGGTTAAGTCGTTCCAGAATGGCATGTTAATTAATTTACCACCTGCAGATGCTAACGCATCAAGCTCAGGAGTGTTTGATATAATACCAGCCTGTGACAATGCAGATAACTCTGCGGTTTTCTGGATAACATAAGGATTAAACACTGCAGGAACGATTACGTCTGCTATTCTTGTAATTGCCATTTTGAATTACCTCTTTCTTTCTATTTTCTTATTGGTTAATAGTTACACGCTAGCCTGAAGCTGTGTGGCCAGTGCTGGGTTTTCCTTAAAAAGCTTTCCCTGCTCCGTAAGGTTAAAGTGTTCCTTGCTCCAAGGATTTTTAATACCACTTGGATTTTTCTCTTTGTTGTAGGGATTGCCACCCTTAACATCGGGAGTGAACTCATCCTTATATTCCTCTTTGATTACGGCTGTTTGTTCTTTGAGGCCCAGGATAGTGCCATCATCTGAAACAGTTATCTTTGCCTTGTCGTATGCCTTAGTAATCAATTTAGGGTGTTTAGTTTCTTTGACCTCTTCCTGGATTGCAGCATCAATCTTAATCTCTTTCAGCTTAGCGGAATAGTCATCCTTAACTTTCTGATTATCCTCCTGTAACTGCTTGATAGTCTTCTCAGCATCTTCATTACCTTTGACTTTCTCTCCAAGGTCTTTGAGCTGTTTGTCTCTATCTTTGATCTGCTGCTCTAGGTCTTTCTTGGTATCGTTGAGCGAATTGAAATCACTCTTCGGTACTGCGTTCTTCGGGAATTCTGCATTGATGGATTTCATTAGTGCGTCCATATCAATAACTCCGTCTTTAATGATTGCCTTTGATAATAATTCTTTTAACCATTCCATATTCTATTCCTCCATAGATTTTTATTCCGACTCTCTCGGTGTGGGATTCTACCGTTATTCTCCGGCTGAGTGATGTAGTTTTGTGTCGTTTCGGACAATAAAATAAGACGTTTAACTCAACGTCTGCTTAAGAGATATAAAGCTGAAGAACCTCCTTTTTAATAGTAAAATTCGGCATAGCTACCCATTAAACTATATCACCAATAATGATATAATCTATATATCAGCTAGTACTGAAATATACAAAAAGAGAGGTGGTGATACATATGGCAAAAAACACTGGAAATAATCATCGGATTGGCGCTGTTAATGATCGTTCACAAATACAAGCCCCCAATGGAAATTGGGTAAAACGTGATGATAACACGGGTAAGTTTATAGATCAAAAGACATCCAGTGACACAGCTTTTAAAGGTATTCGAAAAGAAAAATAATCGAACAGAAGGTACCTATGGCGGTGTAGCTATGGGTACTTTCTATTTTAACTAACACACTCTGCTTTCTTGAATGCTATGAGCATCTTAGGAAACTGTAATGCTATCCAATCTACCATCTCCTCATTCTTTGCCCAAGATTCGGAATCTAGTCCACTTTCCGTCAGAAAAGCATGAATAATCTCATGGCGTAATACTGTTTTTGAATAGCATTTTAAGTTTTTGACTGTGATATCAGTTTCTTTAAATTCATCAATCACAATCTCTTTGGTCGTTTTATCGCAGTACCCATCACGACCAATTAAATATTTATCAGTCGCTTCTGTCTGCGTTTTCACGGTATAATCAGTACCCAAAATATTAATTTTCAATACTTTTCCTCCTGTTTTTGAGTATAAAAATACCACCTACCGTTATGATAGATGGTTATTACATTGCTGCTATTAAATTATTTGCTTCCGCTTCTGATACTTCATCATAAGAACCGTATACCGGGCTTTCAGGAAACATATATTGTGACATGAGCCCAGTTCTTACCCAACCTCTGCTCTTGTCATACTTAAAGCTCTTGCCTTCTTCAGATTTAACAACTGTTCCCCGGTTATCATAATCATTTAATTTGTAATATGTCACTTATTTTTCACCCTTCCTATGTCCTTTGGCGTTGTAAGCTTATCAGAGAGAGTTATCATCTTATCTTCGAGTTCTAAATATTCGTCTGACTCATCATCTTTAATTAACCTTTGTTTCTCGTATAAAGAATGCAGTTCTCCGTTTTTCAGGTCAAAGCTTTCTTGCGTATGGTATTGCATCTCAAATACTTGGCCACTAGGTGCTACTAAAGATGTATTAATTCCCTTGTATGAGCTGTAGGGTTTCCATGTATTTTTAATTGCAACTGTATTATAACCCTCTTTTGCAAAATTATCAATGGCTTGCAATGTCTTGTCAGAAAGATTATCAACGTCTAAACCAAGAGTATATCGGACAATATCCTTAACTTCATACTCATTCCCTGAAGGATTGTAATTTTTCTCAATCTTTTCAAGAAAACTTTTTTTGGTTTTGATTCTTTTTTCAAATCCAAGAGTTTTCATATCAGTTGATTTGGATACGTTCTTTACAATATTCGATATTTCCGGCTCATTTATAATAGCTTTATTGTAGTACCCCATTCCCTTCGCTTGAGCCTTGATAATACCATACTTGTCACCACTGCCATATTTGATAGTCTGAAATTCATCAAATGATTTTGAAATATAATCCGTCCCCAGTAGCTCTTTATAATTATCATATTGTTGCTTATCTGCAGATACATTCTTTAATTTCTTTTCTGCAAGCATTGCTTCTGGATTACCCACTATGTATTTGTCATGCCAATCCTTATATGTCATGTCTGCAGGTACCGAATAATTCTTACCCGTAACCGAATCTCTCGCTATTCTGGTCTCCTCCGATAAATCCTGATCATCATAATATGGTACGGTCGTACATCTGTCAAAACAGTGCAGAGGTGGAATATTTACTCCAAGAACCCCTTTTCCAACTTCAAAGGTTTCACCATCTAAGGCTCGGCAGTCTTCACAAGTATTTATATCCAGTGTAGCTAGCCATTGATACTTCTCAACTCCATCCTCTGTATATGCTGCCTGCGTTCCCTGCTCCATGATAAAGGAGCTTTCTGTATGCAGTAACCGATAGGCTTCATATTCTTTTGTAGCAAATTTCTTAGAGAAGTCTTGTGATAGTGTTATTGGATTCTTGCCCTGGACCAGCATAGTCGTTACTGATTCGTTTAGAATCTGCAACATATAATCTTTCTGTTTCCACAACCTGGTTGAGAAGTCAGCACCACTGAAAGGATATGCTATCAACCCCGATACCGTCTGTGCGTTAATCTGTGCGAACTCAGAATGGAACCCTTTATAGATATCTGAATTGTACCATGTTGTGTAGTAGCTGTCGGAGTATAATTCTTTTAACAGATCCTCACTCTTGGCCTGATAGTCAATCGCATATAACTGTTGGAGTTGGGCATCTATCTGTAATTGTAATGCCTGGTATCGTGTCACCCTTGCCTTGTAACTCATGTTGTTTAACTCTTGGTCATATTCTCCCATGTGCTCATTTGCCTTGTCGATAAAGGCTTGGAGATCTCCTATTTCGGTTCTATTGAGGTTGCGTAGCGCCGAAGCATACGAAGGGGAGTTGTTTTCTTTGCCGTAACGCATTACAAAGTCATTGATTGATTTTTCAATCTCACGTTTGGACTGCTCGAAGGATTTCTTCAAACCAATATAATAATCATTGACCTTTTTCTCACCGGCTAGGTACTTCGCTTCTTGGCGCTTAATCCAATATTTATTACTTGTCTCTGACATGACTAATCACCTACTTGCTTTCAAAGGGCTGAATCTGCTTATTAAGTATCTTTGATAATTTATCTGCTATCGCATCCACAGATACATCGTTATTAATATTTGCTCCGAAACTCAGAGTAACATTGATCGGGCGTAACTCCATTAATCCAACAGCTACCGACTTCCCATTATCAACGCATTCTGTCTTCATTGGACATTTATCACATTCTTCTTTGAATTGTGGATAAGCCTTTTTGTTACAAGTTAACGACATCATTTTTATTCGCCTCCGTATCCGCTGCATTCTGCTGAATAATACTATCTTCTTCGGCAGCCGTTTCTTTCTTGATCTGAGCTTGCTCCTTTGAAACATCATCAACCCAAGGGTGATTGCTAATGATAGTTGCATCGGAAATGACACCCTTGCTGTTCTGGCAGTCTGTAATTGTCTGTGATTCATTTATTGCGATATCCCTATTAAACACAACCTCGACTTCATCAACCTTCACTCCATCATGCGTAACCTCAATATATTTATCAACAAAATACAGCAGCTGCTCGAACGCCCACTTGAAGTTTTCTTCCATTGGATTACACTTTAAATCTAATCCCGAATACATAAACTTTAACGCAACCCCTGAGGCTTCGTTGCCAATTTTATCTTGGTTCTTGTCAACTCCTTGGCCGAAGTCGAATATATCTTTCTTGTCAGCCTGCCAGTGTTTCTCTGCAGCATCAATATTGATATTAGAAGTCATTACTTCGGCATCACCATCATCATCCAATAGGATCATCTGATAATAGGCCATGTCTTTCATGAATTGTTCTTTATCTTCGCCATTGTAGCCTTTCAGCTTGGTGACTGCGTTTTTGATGTCGGTCAGCATATTAGATACATCTGATCGGGTTAAATCATAATCATCAACTATCGTTTTGACAAACTGCAGATCCGGAAGCTCGAAGTCATTATTTTTAAACGGAACAAAAGGAACCTTATCCCATGCACCCGGCTCATTGTTGATGGTGAAGTGAGGAAGGATATCGTTACTTTCATCTGCTACATCTAAATACATTTCTGCATCAAGTATAACCAATCCGCTTGTGCCGTCAGCCAGAAGGAAATAAGAAACGCCCTCCGGAGTATGATATTCTACTTTCGTGATAATCTTTTTAGTCTTACCCTCATATACTTCAACATCATAATGTCTGATCATGGCCTGCAGTTCTTCATGGTCGTTATCAACCCATAGGGGAATACATTCTTCGGAGCGGATCCGCATCGTCTTGAATACACCCTTTACATCAACATAACAATATAACCAGGCGATACCCTTATTACTTGTCTCCGTACCGAGCTTAGATACTTTATTCTGGAAACGTTTGCCTAACAATTTATTAACTTTAGCAAGATACGGAACATTCTTGCATTCCAACGTCCATGGCTTCGATAATAAGTAATTAACCTTATCATCAACCAAATTATGCATGAATCCATGTGCCAGGCGGTGATTCGTTTTGACTTCATCATTAACCCATGTGCCATTTTCATATCGCAGCATCTTGCGGTCCTGGATGTCGTTGTCAACCTTATAGTAACGTTCGCCTTTCATCATCATTTTGCGGTCCCCGGATGAATCAAATTCGTCTATATAGATTTTGATTAACTCAGGGATTGTTAGTGTGTTGATATTATTTATAAACTCCATGTTTTCACCTCGTTTTTATTTATTTGAATACTTTAATGCTGGACTGTTTCATATCATCTTCCATCTCATAGCGTAATGCATCGATTAAATGGTTATCCTTATCCACCGGAACAGGAAGCACGTTGCCGTTCTTATCTTCTTTGTATTTATACTTGTTAATCTCAGCCTTAAAGCATTTACATCTAGGATGAATAATGATCTCTAATCCTTGCAAGAATTTAATACCATACTCAACACTTCCTTGGCCTTTCTTGGCACCCTTCGCATTGATACCCAAAGATTTATACTCTGCAACTGACTTCGGCTCTGCGCAGTCGCATGTTACCCTGTCGCGCCCTGCCTTATCCTTTACCATCGGAGCAGATTCACTGTTGAGCAGCCCAATAGCTTCGATTTCATCACATACATATAATCGCTTTCGCATCTTATCATAGTTTACTTTCAAATAAGCGAACGGATCATCCGCAAAGCCCCAATCGACACCATGACGATAATTGTCAAACGTCTTTTCGATATCGGTAAAGTCTTCAACTCTCCAATTCTTAAATATTACTGCTCCAAGTGTTCCCCAGTTACCCAGGGTATAAACTTCGTAGTAGTACTTATCTGTTTCATTCTCCAGCGCCGCTATATCATCCGGAGTAAGGAAGTTGTTATCTTTGTATGTCGTTTTAAGAATTGATACATTATCTTTCTCAACATACTGCTTATTGTCTTCCCATATGCCAAAGTATTCAGTGAACAGCCAATGATCTTTAAGGATTGGATTGAATGATAATGTCAATCGCTTAATTACACTGGAACGACCTCTGAGACGCTTGTCCAGCTGCTTAATATCCTTATATTCGCACTCTGTTGCTTCCTCTACCCATATATCAGTGATAACTCCATCAATCGGAGTGATTGACTTTACCTTTTCAACATCATCCAGGCCACAGAACAAAATTTGTTTCTGGTTGAGATTGCAGGTGATGATCATATCCGTTTTGTTAATATTAAAATACTCTCGTAATCCGAATGCGTTAATGGCCTTGGTGATCTCATTGAGTACCGACCGTTTAATCGTGGATTGAACATTTCTCACGACTAGATAATTCCTCTTACCATCCAACACATCTAATACGGTTCTTTGGGCCAAAGAAAAAGACTTACCCGAAGAGGATCCTCCAAAGTAAATCTGATAGCGGTTGTTATTATTAAATTGATATTTTAAATATATCGCATTGAATACCTTTGGATCTATATCGAGGTTAATCGCCATAGTCCTCACCACCTATTTTAATAGTGATTTCGGTATTCGCATCACCTTTGAGTTTTAGGGTATCTGAGAACATACCCAGGTGCTTGCCAAGGAGCTCCAGTGCTTTTACCTTATCGCAGGTGCTTACTTCGATGCCGTATTTACCTTCTTTAATACCGGCAATGGCTTTTTGCTTATCCTCTGGAAGTTTATCAGTAGGAGTTATTTTGACTACCTCTTGAGTTTTCATCTGACCTGTATCCGGATCTATTACGTATTGACCATGTACAATTATTTTTTCTTCAACGATTTGGGCGAAGTCAGTACCTTTTGCTTTAGCTATGGCAAACAACTCATTTAGTACCCAATCCTGAGTTATTTCTGTACGCTTGGAACGATCTCTCATTCGTTCTTGGATATAAGCTGCAACCTTAACATTTCTTAACATTCTTGCGCTTGCTGCAGCGGCGGTTTCATCCTTCTTACAGCTCTTGTAAACCTCTTTATATGCTCTGGTGGCATTAAGGTCTATTAGATATTCATCTGCAAATAATTTCTGTTTATCAGTTAACATTAATGCTCACCTCTATTCATTGTTTATAATTCATCTATGATTGAATATTTATCTACTATTCATCTACAACTACATAAAAAGGCACCCATCATTTGATGAATGCCTTGCCTGAGCTCTCACAGGTCTTGAATTATCTTATGGCCATATTGGCTCTGATATTAAACGTTGTTTCCCATGATGTGGTCATGCGAAAATCATTTGATGCAAAGGCTAACCAGATTTATTAGTGGCATAAATCAAACCAACACTTTCTTTTCGGGAAAGGCCGAACAAAGAAGTATGAAGAAAATCGCCTCTTGGACTTTGCGGATTCGAACCGTTATCTGCTACCTAGGATTTTGTTTGCTGTTTTACCAGTTAAACTATTAGTCCATATGCCATGTTTATTGAAGTAGGCACATGGCAGCCTCTGCTTACTTTTGTGGTCTACTAAGCAGTAATACACCCATTCAGCCGTTAGGCTAATCAGCTGCCGGCTTTGATACCAAACAGCCAACGGAGGTTTTTGTAATCTCTTGCATCTTAAATTTTATCAACTATTTTGGGGAATTGGGGGAAAGTTTATACAGCTATTAATTTTCTTTCCTATACTGCTTCGATCCATGTTTATTAATCCAGCAATCTCCCACAGTTTCTTACCATCTACATACCTATATTCAAAAATCTGCCGCAACTCACTATCCGGAATATTCTTGATAAACTGTTCAATCTTCATGGCCTCACTTCTTGCATACTTAAGCCTGTCCTGATAAATTGCTATCATCTTATCCCGATCAGCAACCTGTTCTGGATCATCAACCCAAACTCCAAAATGAAATTCAATGAATGGAAAGCTTTTCGAGGATCCACGAACTGTGCTATGAGTCGTATCGATGTCTTTATCATATAGTTTATTTATACGATTCTGCAAATCCTCTGCTTCGCGAATCAATTTTCTATACTGGTTTAATTCACATTCAGTCACTCTCTCACCCCCTTTTCCTTAAACTTACTCTTAGGCTTATCCTCAGGCTTATCCGATCTAAAATGATTGTATCCACAGTAATATATCGTTTTACCATTTACTACTTTTTTATATACATAATCACTTCGAGTCATACAGTAAGTAAAATATATATCCTTACTACATACCCCGCATATCTCATGATTGGCATCTACTCCATGGGATCTCATTTCCGATCTGCTCAGTTCTGTAGTCATACCAGAGAAAGCTTTAAATTTTGCTTTGCCTGGCAGACACCCCATCATCAGATGGCTTATCTTTCTTTCGTGCAGCTCTTCGGCCTAAGTGATTCAGGTAGATGAAATTGTTTACTGTGGAGCTCTTCACTTCGAAATATTCTGCCAGCTCACTCATAGATTTATTTTCCGTGATATACAATCTCTTTACTTCCTCAATGGTCATTTGAGGTGGGTATTTTCTTCGGCCGTCTTTCTTCCTGGAGTCAACTTCCTTATTTGGATTGTGAGTGATTTCTTGTTCGTTCCGGTCGAGGATTTTGGTGAGTTTTTCTTCTACCGGGTCTATCTTGTTTATTACTGCAGATTGCTCCATATCTATCACGGCTGCTTCGAATTCCGGAATAAGTATCATTGGCTTAATTCCAAGTAGCTGTTCTAATTTAACCGTCTGGACTAATGCATATCTTTCAAAGGTTCTTTTTAAGATTTGCTTTAAATCTTTATAGTTATCTGCATTGAGACTTTGTTCCAATGGAAGATCATACTCTCCGCAATATCTCAAATCATAAGTATTGTCTTCCGATATCCTAATCAGTCTCTCCAGGTCTTCAATACTTTGCTTTGCCCACTTTATCTTTTCGGCTTCAGATATTTTATAATCTGCCTGTTCTAGTAATGCTTTATTATTCATTCATCTATCCCCTTATCCCTTTCCTTTGCTGCCGCACAAAACGCAGCCCCTATGAATCCGATTGCTGCTCCTATAAATAGTCCGACGATTAATCCAATAATAAATGTAATCATAGCTTCCAACTCCTCCCTATTATGGACTCCATCACCAATAGACTTGACATTGCTTTATCTGATGCTATTTTGCGTACACGTTCCTCGGGCTGATAATCCATGTATTCCAATAGACGGTTGATATATTCATCTTTGCTTCGGATTTCATCTTGTAATTTCCACAGCTCTTCACGTGTTAAATATTCTCTCTCGAGAGCTTTGTGGTTGTCTAATTCAAGAGCTCTTATCTTCTGACGATATTTTGCTCGCTCGGATTCAAACGCCTTATCCTTTGCACTCATAGGCTAACCTCTCTGTGGGCATCGTTTATATTTTTGTCTATCCAATCACGGAGCTTAAATATTTCTTCTCTGTATTCCTTGTTTTGTGTCTGTAGAAATTTATTATCCTCTTGGATTAATTCTATTTGGTATGGTTCTATCCCAGTATCCATATAATCTTGTAATAGCTTCAGTTCCTCGCTGTTCCTTACCATCTCTGACAATACAGTTTCTCTTAGCGTTGATCTTCCTTGCCTGGCATTTCCTATTATTGCAATTCTTAGATTTCCCATTATCCTTTAACTCCTTTCTGAATCCTTAATTAAAATTGCCAAAACCCCAAATGCTATTGTTGATGCAACATCTCCGTGGTACGCCGATACAAACATTGCTATGACTACAATTAATTGATATATAAGAGAATATATTTCTTTCATGTCCTTTATCTCCTTTCTTGATAAATCAAATTATCTAATCTTTGCGACGTTCTCATACGTTACATCTTTTTCTATAACCTCAATGCTTTTATATTGTGGTGCAGAATAAAAATCTATTTCCTTTTGTGACGGATAGTTTTCGTCCCACACGCCAGGCTGATTGCCATCAATACTAATTCCGTATAATACTTCGTCTTCAAATCTTGCCATATACCCTCCTGTCTTAATTTACAGTTACCTACTCTCTGGTAATATTTCCACTCCCATGACAATCCTTAAAAACTCTCTTCCATCGTCAGAAACACGATACCAATTTCCGTTCCATTTTTCAGCAAAACCAATAGAGACTAATTGCTCCCAAGAAGGAATATCGTTTACACCTGCATCATAATAATTTCTATATGGCTCATACTTGCGACGCTTTGTTCCACTTACCTTTCTATTATCAAATCCGATTGCGTGTTTCATGTTTGATATTTGTTCGTATGTAACATTTTTATAAATCTCACTATTTACCATCTAATTACCTCCGTTAAGTCTAATTTACAGTTACCATTGATAAATTAATTTGCTTTGTATGACTCGGGAAGAGATTGCCATGCTAATATAATAATCTTATTTCCCTTAAATGCTTCTGGCACATCTACTTCAAATTTTCCGTCTGAAAGTGTAAACAGTCCATAATAGTGAGGATATTCACATAGTGATTTACAACCTAATGGCAACCATGCAACTATGTATGTACCGTCTTCTTCTGGTGGTGTGCTTGCTGGTATCCAGCCGTTGGTTAATTGCTTTTCTAATGCTGATATTGCTAATTCTAAGTTTTTACCGTGTATCTCCTTAAAATAATTACTACTAAGAGATTCACAGTCTTTTAAATCCTCTAAATCATCAATTGCTTTTTCTATATCATTCATCTATTCCACCACCTTTTACTATTTCTAATATGTCTACGGACGCACTCATCCGTCCTCTATAATAGTTCTCGGCTTCTTTGTCTTGCAATGACTTACTTTCATCATAGTTATTTTGCATAATTTTCTTATAATGGTTTATCTTGTCCGTAACTTTATGCATATCATAGGCTGTTGGTTGCATTTTAATAAACTCAATAGCCTCTGCCTTATCTTCTTCCGGTGAGTTGCCACATAGTCCGTTGCAATTAAACATTCTTATCAGCGCTTGCCTTGATATCAAATCATTCATTTTTATCCTCCTGTGGTTGATTAATATAATTTAAGAATTTTTCTTTGTTTAACTGATTTACAATTATGGGCTCTCCAATTGCATAAAAGTCTATTTTCCTTGAATACCATTCAGCCAAACTCTCGTTGCTCTCTCGAATTTTATCCCCTTTGGTTTTTGGCTTATTCTGATAGCAACAAGGACCATCCATTAAACATTTTTTGTTTTCCCTGTATTCGCAATCAGACGGAACGTAGCAAGGAGTTATATTTTGCTCGGATAGGATAATCTGCTTTATTTCATTAGCCATATTAATTTTTGCCATTGAGCATAATGCCACTTCTCGCTTACTTATTCCTTTATATGCTTTACATTCATTCGTTATATTGTCTATCTCTTTATCTATCTTCTCAATTGTTCCCATCGTTACACTCCTTAATCTCATAAGCCATTACCTTAGCTACTAGGTCTGCTTCCGACAGCGCATTTGCCTTTTCGTTAATATAATCAATAACCAGATAAGTTATATCGTATGGATCATTTGATGTATCTTAAATTTCCTTTGCCTTGCGTAAAAACTCAATTGCTCCTATCACCGATATTCCCTCCCACTCTTCTTATCCCTTATTCCAACTCTCCCAACAATCTCAAACCCACATAACCCAACCATACTTTTTATCATGCCCACAATCTGAAAGGCTTTATTATCCAGCTCCACATCAGACTTGATTGCTTGACGGATAGCCTTGCTTGCAGTTGGATCAGGATAGCCTTCTTTGTTGTTGTGTGGATTTAGTGTACTTCCCATTGCGCTTAGCCTCCGTTCTCATGTTAGTGACGGTTCCGTCTAAAATTAGCACCGGACGAAATACAAAACTCTCATAGCCCTTGTTGGCTGGTAGTAGTTTATTCTCTGCGAAGATTGTTATGTTAGGATTATTCATTGGTACCACCTTTCTTCTGGTTGACCCAGCACCGGGAGTGTACGAAGATGTACCCCCCCCGACTCGTTTTGGTTGATTGAAATTCTTGATTGGCTGCTTCGGTTTCGGTTATGTAATCTTGACAAATCTTACATAGAGATCCTTTGGCTTTTAGAATTAATTTCTTATCGTAATCCATGAGCGCCTCATTTCTTTTGGATTTCTTTGAGATAGTCAATTAGGGATGATTTATTTGTTTTGCTTTCCGAGAATGTAACTGAAGCATCTTTTTTGAACACGGTACCCGATTGAGAGTAATTGGCTTTGACGCCCAGCATATAATATTCTTCGCATCCATATTTGGTATCTTTGGAATAACCTTTGCTTTCCCATGGATGATACAGACTTACTTTGACTACGAAACTGTCTCCATTAGTAAAATCATACCGGTAATATTTCTCGTTGGTTTCTTTCTGATTAATCCAGATTGGCCAAGTCTCGTAAGCATCTAAAAAAGCTTTACGCTGATCGTTATTTTTTAAACCCTGTAACTCTGGTTGGATTGTTTTAGTAACCTCCGGAACAGGATATTCCATATCGGTCAAAAACAGTTTAAGTGCAATCAATATTGTTTCATGTTTCAGAAATGTATCCGGTTGTTTTCTCTTCCATGTTTCTCCTAGTTGATTGAGTTGTTCCTCTTCTCTTTGGATTGCCTCTCTCAAATGATGCTCCGCTGAAAATACTGGACCCGGTAGTTCTTCTGGTTCAGATTGGATTATGTCGGCTTCGATGGTTTCAACTTCTTCCGGATCCGTT
>Ga0209125_1001210_pt1 | contig 25644 bp, 23 predicted proteins | sample BarGraIncub1131A_FD_184503 | JGI IMG/M metagenome (GOLD analysis project Ga0209125, IMG submission 184503) | Arctic peat soil microbial communities from Barrow, Alaska - Barrow Graham LP Incubations 11-31A (SPAdes) (version 2) | ecosystem: Environmental > Terrestrial > Soil > Wetlands > Peat... | reverse complement strand
AAAAAACAATGTCAATGAAAATATTGAATCAAAATAAATAAATCTAATTTTGTAATACGCTAATCAGGATAAGGAAATGATCGTTCTTAAAACTCTCAAAAATGGGTGGTCAAATTACACCGGCGCAGGGTGGTCAATATAAAGGTTCTTCGTCATATTCGGTGAAGTAATAACGAAAAGTGAACACTTAAAATTACCGTCTAAATTATTATTTAAATATCAGATATACAGTAAAATAGAGCTAATATAATTAGCAAGTAAGGTAGATTATTAGTATCTTTAAAGCGCTAACAATCAAAGATAAAGCAATCATGCACCTACTTACTAATTGCGCTAAAGTTACTGAATTATTCCCCGCTTGCCTGTACTTCATTTCGGATATGCTTTTTACGTCTGCCGATAATAAAGAGAATAAATGAAGGCATTATTTTCTTTATCTGGCATTCGTCTTGGAACGCCACATATAATTGATTTTAAGATGCATGTTCCTGCTCGTTCAATACAGAAATCTGCTAAGTGCCCTTGTTGTGCTAAAAAGAGTAAATATATTCATAGTTCATACGTTAGGATTCTAAGGGATCTTCCTATGTCAACTCGCTGTGTTTCAATTAATCTAACTACGAGAAAGTTTTTCTGTAAAAATCCGGATTGTAAAAGAAGGATATTTACAGAACAACCTGGTGATGAGATTAAAGCGTATTCAAGAATGACTAATCGAACACGACAGAGGCTACAAAGTATTTTTCTTGAAGTATCTGCCAGAAAAGGAGCCTATATTGCTGGTTTAATTTCATTGCCAGTAAGTCCTTCGACCGCACTCAGGTTTGTTGATAGCTTACCGATTCCCTTAATCGATAAAGTGAGGGTTTTAGGAATTGATGATTGGGCGTATAGGAAAGGGTTTTCTTATGGAACCTTGCTTGTAAACATTGAAACAAGACAAGCAATTGATTTATTGGAAGGCAGGGATGGTATTGCTTTGAAGAGATGGTTAAAGCAGCATCCTGAGGTAGAAACAGTGACACGTGACAGAGCCAGTTCTTATTCAAGTGCCGTATCGGCAATATTACCCAATGCAGAGCAAGTGGCCGACAGGTTTCATTTATTGACAAATTTATCGGACAGTGTATATGAGGTTATCAGGCACGAATACAGGGATTTATCAAATTCATTACTTGAGGATTCTCCACCCCAGGTCGCTATTGCACCAGACATTTCTGATGAAGAACCAACGAAAGGTCCAGGAAAAGAGAAAGGAGAAATGAATGATTATTTCAAAGCGAGATTTGATAAAGTAAAAGAAATGCTTAAAGATGGGGGCTCAGTAAAATCAATTGCAAAATCGTTACAGATGTCAAGGAATACGGTTCGTCGTTATTCCAAAATGGATATTTTATTAAATAAAGGCATTCATGTCAGGAATAATTACAATGAATATCAGGAAATTATAGAAAGGGAGTTTTCCGAAGGGAAAAATATTACAACGATATTTGACAGTATTACAAAAGCAGGTTTTAAAGGGGGTAGGACCAGTTTTTATGAACAATTCAAAGATCATCCGATGCGGACAAATCCAGAGATAAAAACATTGCCGGTAGTTAAACAAAGATTAATGTCCCCAAGGAAGATCGCAAGATATCTACGATTTGCTGACTTGTCTAAAATCGAGAATAATTTCGAAAGAGAAATCATGATTTCATTGTTCAGAAAAAATACGATACTCGAGAAACTTCAACTTCAGATTTTGTCATTTAAAGACTTGTTATTGGGAAATGATGACTCTTTGTTAGACGACTGGATGAATAAAACCTGGGCAATTGGGAAGTTTCAACTTCAGACTTTTGTCAGAGGTTTAAGGAGCGATATAAAAGCCATTAGAAATGCTATAAAAACGAACTGGAGTAATGGACAAGTCGAAGGGCAGGTGAACAGATTGAAAAGCATAAAACGGCAAATGTATGGAAGAGCCAGCTTCGAGCTGCTACGAAGAAAAGTGATACTTAGTAAGGCAGGTTAAACATCACCTAAATTGATGAAGAACCAATATAAAACGGCGTAGGGTGGTCAATTTAGCCGGCAAATCCAATTAAAGTTAGTATTTGAACTAAAAATGACACGCGAAAGACCGATCTTTACTTATTCATAGGGTATAGTTATATTCATTCGGTATCTTAATGCTTACAATCGTTCCGGAAAGAAAAGCATTGTTGGGTTCACGATTTTCGACTGCGAAATTGATTTTGTACTGGTTTCTTGTATTAAGCAGATGAATGGTTTGAAGTAATACTTTAAGCCCTGTTCCTGTTCCTGTAGAACGACCTGCAGAAGCTTTTAAACCAATACCGTTATCCTCTATTTGTACATTGTGATACCCATTACAATCAGATACACTTATATTCAATATCTTATCTCCTTCAAGAGGCATTAACCCATGCTTAATCGCATTTTCAACCGGGATTTGAATCATCATTGCGGGAATAAGTCCTTCAAGGTCTGTTCCTTCCGCAATCAGGTATTCTGCCGAAAAAGTTCCCGGAATTTTATCGCTATATAAATCAATATAAGCTTTTACTGCCTTGATCTCTTCAGATAAAGGAATGGCAGTTTGATCAATATTTTCAATCATTTTTCTTAGCAACAACGCAAGACTTCTTAGCTTTTCTTTCAGCCGCTCTGGCTGTCCGGATAATCCTGTGATAGAAGACAAAACATTTAAAAAGAAATGTGGTGACATTGTATTCCTGGTATTCTGCATGCGCAAGGCGGTAATACTTGCCAGTTGTTTTTGGTAAATAGTCTCTCTTCGCTTACGAATATACAATGTGATAATGACCGTTGAAATAATTGATAAAAAGAATAGTGCAGCAATAACCAAATAATCAGCCAATGTTGTCGGGCTTCGGCTTCTTTACGATGAATGATTTCCTGTTGCAGTTTTTGGGTTTGCTCAAGGTTATTGATCTCCTGTTGTTTCTTTTCAACATTCCACCGGGCTTCAGCAAAGGTTAATGCCTGAATTTTATCTTTGTTCAGCAAGCTATCAGACAGAACGTTATATATCTCGGAATATTCTAATGCTTTGGAATAATTATTTTGCTGTTGATAGATTTTCTTCAACGTTTTACTGACATCTTTTCTGACAGGAAGTACTCCAATACGTTTGGCGATATTATATGATTCAAGCCCTGCCGCCACAGCTTTTTTAAGCAGGTAGTTTTTCTGATTTTCCGCCAGTCCTTCAGACATCGATAAATACAAATTTGCAAGATAATAATTAGCTTGTGCAAGGCCTTCTTCCTCCTCTAATTCTGTCTTTGTTTTTAATGCTTCCAAAAGGAGCTTCTCCGATTGTGCGTAATCTTTTTTTACCCGATACACATCGCCCAAATTAATGCACAGATTTGATATCCCATATATGTAATTAGTCTTTTTGTACAATTCTATTGCTTTGTAATAAAAGAATATTGCGCTATCAAGCTTGTTTTCTTCGCAGTAAATACTGGCAATACTATTGTAACTGCTTCCAGTCTGGATTGTATTTTTTAATTCCTGACTAAGATTTAGTGACTCTTTAAAATAATGTAGTGATTTGGGATAATCATTCCGGCTGTAATACATCGCTCCAATTCCGTAATATCCTTTTGCCAAACTTAACTTGTCGTTGAGCTGTTCCTTTATTTTTATTGATTTAAATAAAAGATCGGTTGCGGTAGCATTATCCCCAATATGGAGATATATTTCGGCAAGGTTATGATATGCTTTGGCTGTATCGAGCTGATCGTTTAATTCAGTTGCATGTTTAAGCGATAATTCGTAATTGGCAATTGCTTTTTCAAAATCAGAAAAGTCATAATAAATATTCCCAAGATTCCTATAACACAATACCAGACCATTTTTATCGTTTAACTTTTTAAATAATTCCAGGGCAAGCGCATTATATATCAATACACTGTCATTTTTACTCAGGTTATTAAAGACATTTGAAAGGTTCATATAATTACCTGCAATCAATGGATCATTTTTTAGCTGCTTTCCCATGTTGAGCACTTTTCTGAATCCTTCGATAGATTTTTGAGGATCACCCTGATGAAACCAGAGCATTGCCCGATTCGAGAAGATTTTCGACTGAATCTCAAAATCGTTTATTTCGATCGCAAGCTTCTCTGCCTTTTTATAGCTATTCAACGCCTTTTCGTATTCGCCTAATCTTTAAAGCGTGGTGCCCTCATGACAGCAGATTTTGCCTGCAATTGTTTGTCATCAAATTCAATTGCATAAACCAATGCAATTGAATCGTTATTCAGGGCAAGTTTATACTCACCCGCTTCAGAATTAATATTTGCAATCCCAACATACGATCTGGCAAGAAGGTGCATTTTTGTTTTGTCATTCGCGGAATTTTGTAGAGATGCAATAACCTTATTATAATCAGCCATCGCAGAATCAGGAACAGCATTTCTGACACTGTCTGCTACATCGATTAATTTTGATAATCTATCAAATTGTTTTGAATCCATTGAGGACTCTTGAGATTTATTTTTCGACGAAATTATTAAGAAAATTATGCTAGCCACCATTGCACAAACAATCGTCACCACTAAAATCGCAATTTTTCTGTTCATCTATCCATTACCGGTTTTAATTCTTTGTATATATACAATAATTGATAGGCATATTTTCGATTGGTTACTTCGTATTTAATTGGTATGGAGAGCCGATTGTTTATCTTCTTCTTTTCCTAGTTAACGAATGCAAGTAAAGAATTTTAAAATTAAAATACAATATTTTTTTGAGATTTATTTGTAGCCTTGAGTATATTGTTGGGAAGCATTTAACTTCAAAAAATATCCTTGTCATCCTTTCCGTGCAAGGACAATTACTCACAAACTGCCCCGCTTGTCATCCTGAAAATCAATAAAACATTATGATGCCAAACCCGCTTTAAAAAATATTAATTTGAATTCCTAATATATATAGAAATATACTCAAGTTTCTGCCTGTTTTTCCGCTATTGAATAATTCCATTTGAAAAATCATTCGTCGTTTTGTCATACAAAACGACTTAAATGCTGTCAAATATTATGCAACACAGGCGATAGGTTAGCTTGAAATTGTTCATTTCGTATTTGTTTATAATAAAAAACTTACTGGATACATTCAGCTCCTGACAGAATATCAAATTGATTAAAAGACGTTTAAAGACATTCTATAAGCGTTTTTTTGGGGAGTGTGCACACAAACGTATAAATTGATTCCAAAAATAAGCCACTTAACAATCTGCAAAACATTAATAAACAAAACCTAAGCCATGTTTTTTTAATACTTGAAAAATACGTTGAAATAAATATGTTTGAAGATTATCCTATCCTTAACAAGTCCATAAATAAACGTATCACATTAATATTTAACTCTATTTACTGGTGAATAAATCGTCCAAACAAATTTTTCATTACAATCGCGTTAAAGAACCTTAAACTCAAACAAAATCGTTCCAATATCATCTTTAACTGCAGAAATTTAATTCGTATCGGCATCTAAATTGTCTGAATATTGCTTAGCCCCGCCGAATGAATGCGTAGAACAAGTGGGAGAGCTTTCGGACTAATTTTAATCGATAATCCACACTATTGTTTTGTCCCAAATATATCGCATATTTGGGACAATTAATATCCAATATTTCAATGCAAAGTACTGTTAATGATATAGAAAAATCGATTGTAATAAAACGCAGAGGGAGAATTTATTTTGCTACTGATTTTGCATCTTTCGGTAATCCTGAAACGATCAAAAAATCGCTGTTCAGATTAGAAAAGTCAGGCTTTTTGGTACGGCTTGCCCACGGAATCTATCTATTTCCTAAGATTGATAAAAAATTGGGGTTCGGCGTGTTGTACCCTTCCGTAGAGGAAATTGCAAAGGCAATCGCTGAAAGAGATAAAGCTCGAATAGTTCTAACAGGCGTATATGCTCTAAATGCGTTGGGATTGTCGACGCAAACACCAGTTAATGCCGTTTTTCTTACGGATGGAGCACCCCGTAAAATAAAAATAAATAACCAGAGAATATCATTTAAGCATGTTGTACCTAAAAACCTCGCCTACAAAAGCGATGTGCTTATGCTTGTAGTTTCTGCACTTAAAGAATTAGGCAACGAAAATGCTACAGACGAAGATTTGGCAAAAATAAAATTGGCTTTGTCACACGACACGAAAGAAAATATTCTTGCAGACTTGAAGCTTGCACCTGCCTGGATTAGAAAAATAGTAATGCCCTTAATTTAAAATTATGAAAGAACTAAATGGGCTGTTCAGAAACATAACATATTTTTGGGGCATTTCCCCCTATCAAACTAGAGATGGACAGCAGATAAAAAGAGAGAAAGGAGTTCCTCAAGGGTCAGTAATTGGACCTCTATTAGCGAATCTGTTTATGCATTATACTTTTGATGAATGGATGAAAAGGAAATATCCTTCAGTCCCTTTTGAAAGATATGCGGACGATACCATTTGCCATTGCAGGACGAAGGAAGAAGCAGAGTTCCTTAAAACGGCGATCAAGGATAGAATAGAACAGTGTAAACTGTCATTAAATGAAGCAAAAACTAAAATTGTGTATTGAAAAGATGATGACATAAGAGGAAGCCATGAATTGGAAAGATTAGAATTTCTGGGGTTTACCTTTATGGCTGGGAGGTCAAAGAACCGATTTGGGAAATTATTTGTAAATTTTAGTCCCGCTATCAGTACGAAAGGGAGAAAGAAAATCAGCGAAGAAATAAGGAGCTTGAACTTGTATGAAAGATCAGATAAAAGCCTATTGGATTTGGCGAATATGTTTATTCCGAAATTGCAATGCTATATCAGTTACTATAGCAAGTTTTACAAATCTGCAATGTATCCATTGTTCCAGCGTCTAAACGAACGGTTAGCCCATTGGGTAGAACGGAAGTTTAAGCGATGTAGAAGACATAAAACCAGAGCGACGAGGTGGCTAGGGAGCATGTGTAAACAGAACCCCACTTTATTCGCTCATTGGAAGTTTGGAGTCACACCGCCAATGATATGAAGGTACCATTGAGACTGAATAATAGGAGCCGTGTAAAGGGAGACTTTTACGCACGGATCTGTGAGAGACTCAGGGGCGAAGTTCCCTGGGTCTACTCGATTGGTCATTCTTTGCAAAAGCGAACGAAGTGCCAAACGGACATTGACTAATGTCATCCCGTATATTGAGAAGAAACTTTTCTTGAAAGTGAACAGGGAAAAGATGGTGGTAGACTATTTCTCAAAGATTAAATTTTTGGGATATTCCTTCTATAGGTATGGAAAAGAAAGTCGTTTGCGAATACATCCCAAAAGCATAACCAAGATGAAAGAGCGGATAAAAATGCTCGCATCAAGGAGCAATGGGTGGGGGGAGATACAAGACGGAAGGAATCACTCAAACAGTATATCGCTGGCTGGGTGAACTACTTTAAACTGGCAGATATGAAGAAACTTCTGCAAAAAGTGGATGAGTGGTATCGCAGACGCTTACGGATGGTTATCTGGAAACATTGGAAAAGGATAAGAACTCGTTTGCAGAATCTCATTAAGCTTGGCATTGAAAAATACAAGGCCTGGGAGTTTGCGAATACAAGAAAAGGTTATTGGCATATAGCCAACAGCCCAATCTTAGCAAGAACCATCACCAACGACCGTCTTCAACAATCAGGTTACATCTTTTTTACGGATTATTATCGGAAGGTCAATGGCGTAAATTAGGGAACCGCCGTATACCGAACGGTACGTACAGTGGTGTGGAAGGACGAAACGGGAATTAATCCCGTTTCTCCTTTCCGATTCAGTTGCAAACTATCCTCACTCCATTTACGGTACATCCGCAAACTAGATGGCCGGACAACCATAGGTTTATCCCTGTCTAGTTATTTTCCACCATTCAGGACGCTGAGCTTTTCACTAAGTTCAATCAATCCCGCTTTTTGCAAACAGTCTGATGAAAATGCCCTCAGTTCTTTCAAACTTTCTTCGGAAACACTGCTGAACAGGTTGGATGATTTGTCGTCATCCTTTGCTGTCAGCCCCCGCTCAATAACACTGTTCAGCAACAATACGTTTTTACGTGAGATCTTTAAATCAATCTTCACCGTTTCATTCATGCCGGGGATACTCAAGATGGTATCATAAACCTTGGCCACATCATTTGTTGTCATCATAATCACACGTTTTAAATTAATCAAAATTTACGCTATAAAAGTAGTGAGCCGTTTTCAAACCATCCCCGTCAAAATATGGTGAGGATAGGTAAAACCCATACCGCTTGTTTACCTTCGCATCATTGAAACTGAATAGCGAACTTGAAAATCTGCGATTATGGAATTCAATAAACAGGGGCTTTCACTCAGCGAAACCAAAGAAATGGATATGGTGGACTACCTGTCCAGATTAGGTTATGAACCTTTAAAAATCAGGAATAACGATTACTGGTATTTATCCCCGCTTCGGAAAGAAAAAACACCTTCCTTTAAAATCAACCGGCATCTTAACCGATGGTACGACCATGGTCTGGGTAAAGGTGGCAACCTGATTGATTTTGGTATCGAATATCACCACTTTTCTGTTGGCGAAATACTTGACATACTAAACGGTAATTTTTCCTTTCAAAAGCCGATTGTTCATCATCCAGAAATTTCAAATGAACCGGATACTAAGATTAAAGTTTTGAGGGATTTTGCACTCTCTTCATATGCCTTATTACGTAACCTGGAACAAAGGTGCATACCTGTAGTAATAGCCGAGAAATATTGCCGGGAAATCTGTTATGAGCTGAATGGTAAAACCTATTACGGCATCGGTTTTAAAAATGATTCGGGAGGATGGGAAATCCGAAATCCATATTTCAAGACAGGCATTTCGCCAAAAGATATTACCACCTTTAAAAATGGTTCGGATGAAGTAGTAGTATTTGAAGGTTTTACAGATTTTTTATCCTTCAAAGTTCTCCACAAAAACCTTCCTGAAAATAGTCAGGATTTTGTGGTTTTAAATTCGGTTTCCTTCTTTGAAAGAGCACGCCCGTTTATGGAACAACACCAGGCAATCCGACTTTACCTGGACAGGGATGCTACCGGACAAAGTTACAGCCAGCGTGCACTTTCAATGAGTAATAAATATACCGATGAAAGCAAGCTGTACAAAAGCCATAAAGACCTTAATGACTGGATTGTAAGTTTTGACAAGCCGCAGAAAAAACAGTTAGGACAGAAACGAGGATAACGTATGGCAGATACAGGAATAAGAACGGCAGACTGAATAAACGGCTATAAAGCGGTTGAAAGTAGTCCGAAAGATGGTTACAAGGTCCTGAAGGCTTTTAAAAGGCTGAAAGATTGCCACGTTCCTGCAATCGGCAAGATGTCCGGTTGTTAAACAACCGAATCTTGCCGCCCCACACTCGGAACTCGTGGGCGGGGGACACTGATACGATCAAATGAGTTTGAAAATGTGTAAATGAGCTGTGATGGGAAGAGAAAATTCAAACAGGACACGCATCATCGGACTGCGCATGACACCCGGAGAGTATGCGAAAATTGAACAAAAATGGAAAGCGAGCACCTGCCGTAAGCTAAGCGATTATGTGCGCCGTAACCTTTTTGAGAAGCCGGTAACCAGTTACTACCGGAACCAATCCCTGGATGATTTTATGGCAGAAATGGCACTGCTTAGAAATGAACTGAACCATATCGGGAACAACTTCAACCAGGCGGTAAAACGACTGCATACGCTTAACCAGATTACTGAATTCAAAAGCTGGCTGATCGCATATGAAGTGGAGAAAAAGACACTCTTCAACAAGGTGGACGAGATCAAAAAGCATGTTCAAAAAATAGCAGAATCATGGTTGCAGTAATCAAGACAGGGCACTCCATTCACCGCATTTTCAATTACAATGAGAACAAGGTTAAGGCAGGCGTGGCAGAGTGCATCGGGGTCGGGAATTATCCCGTTGACCCTGATAAAATGAACCTTTCAATGAAGTTGAACCGTCTCATGAAACAGTTGGAACTGAACGAAAATGTAAAGCGTAGCAGCGTGCATATTTCCCTGAATTTTCATGCTTCCGAAAGCCATTTCTCCAAAGAAAAATTACTGGCTATTGCAGATACTTACATGGAAAAAATCGGCTTTGGAAAACAACCGTACCTGGTTTATCAACATCACGATGCAGCGCATCCGCATATCCATCTCGTATCCATAAAAGTGCGTCCTGACGGTAGCCGGATTGACATGAATAATATAGGCCGCAACCAATCCGAACAGGCAAGGAAAGCCATCGAAAAAGAGTTCGGCCTGATCAATGCCGAAGCACAAAAAAAGCAGAATCAATACCAGCTAAAACCAGTGTCCGTGGCAAAGGTGTTATATGGTAAATCGCAGACCAAAATGGCCATACAAAATGTGTTGGAAGCGGTATTAAACCAATATCGTTATGCCAGCTTGCCTGAACTGAATGCGGTGTTCAAACAATACAATGTAATTGCAGAGCGGGGTAGTGAAAATTCGAGGATTTACCAGCACAACGGGTTACTGTATCGGATACTGGATGCTGAAGGAAATCCGATCGGCGTGCCTATCAAGGCAAGCATGTTTTACAACAAACCAACCCTTAAATTTTTGGAAGAGAAGTTTAAGGAAAATGAAGAGAAGCGGATTCCGTACAAGGCGCGGATTAAGAACGCCATTGATATGATCTTAACGGGAAAAAAGGTAACACTTCAGGATTTGATAAACGCATTGGAAAAACAGGGTATTCATGTCGCCCTTCGCCAAAATGATACAGGTTTTATTTACGGCATCACCTATGTTGATCACCAGACCAAATGCATATTTAATGGGAGTGTATTGGGCAAACAGTACAGTGCAAAAGCCATTCAGGAACGTTGCCAACAAAAAATAGTTCCGGAGCAGAAGTTGCCTTCGCATTCAGCTCCTTCGGAACCGATTGGGTTACAGCCTCAGGCTAACGCCGTTGAGGCAGAAACCAAGGCGCATCCAAACGCCATGCAGATCGCTGCTCCTTTCAAAGAAATTGAAAACATACTGGATACCCTGATGCAAACGGAGCAAACATCAAATTACCTGCCGTACCAATTGAAAAAGAAGAAGAAAAAGAGGAGAAGAAAGAACCTGGATAACAATCAGTAGCAATCCATAAAATCATAACGCTATGAGTATACAGACGGGAGAGAATGAACAGGCATTGCGGAAAATTCTGGATATGACCAGACTGATCAGCATTGTTATTTTAGTGATCCATTTTTATTATTACTGTTATGCTGCTTTTCAGGAGTGGGGGTTGAGCAGCGCACTCAGTGACCGCTTATTGGGCAATATTTACAGAACGGGATTGTTTGGGAATTTTCATAAATCCAAGCTCATCGCTTTGGGTTTTCTGTTTATATCCCTGTTGGGTACAAGAGGCAGGAAAAACGAAAAGTTGAACCACAAAACCGCGTTTGCTTATATAATTACAGGATTGCTGATTTATTTTACAAGTTACGTGGCCTTGCTGGTGAAAATAAAAACAACGGAACTGGCAATAGTGTATATCGGCATTACTTCCGTTGGTTTTTTGCTCTCGCTATCGGGCGGTACATTGTTATCGAGGATTATCAGGAACAGTCTCAATAATAAGGATATTTTTAACAAAGAAAATGAGACGTTTCCACAGGAAGAGCGACTGCTGGAAAACGAATATTCCATTAACCTGCCTGCCCGTTACCAGATTAAAGATAAGGTGCGCGATAGTTGGATCAACATTATTAATCCTTTCCGGGGGGTGATGGTATTGGGAACACCCGGTTCCGGTAAATCTTACTTCGTGATACGCCACATCATTACGCAACATATCCGTAAAGGCTTTACCATGTTCATGTACGATTTTAAGTTTGATGACCTTTCCAGAATTGCCTATAATACATGGCTGAAAAACAAGCATAGGTATCCCAGGCCACCTGCATTTTATGTAATCAATTTTGATGACCTGACCAGAAGCCATCGTTGTAATCCGTTGGAACCTTCAGCCATGACCGACATTACCGATGCGGCAGAATCTGCACGTACCATTCTGATGGGATTGAACAGGGAATGGATTAAGCGTCAGGGTGACTTTTTTGTGGAATCACCTATCAACTTTCTGACGGCTGTAATCTGGTATTTAAGAAAGTATAAGGACGGTGAATTTTGCACCCTGCCACATGTCATTGAACTGATGCAGGTGGACTATGACAGCCTGTTTACGCTACTTCGGACGGAGAAAGAAATTGATGTATTGATCAATCCTTTTGTGAATGCTTACCTGAATGATGTGATGGAGCAATTGGAAGGCCAGATCGCCTCCGCCAAAGTGGCCATGGCCAGGCTTTCTTCACCGCAATTGTACTACGTTTTATCCGGCAATGACTTTACCCTCGACATCAATAATCCTGATGATCCAAAGATTGTCTGCATGGGCAATAATCCGCAAAAAATACAGATTTATGGTGCGGTACTATCTCTGTATGTAACCCGTTTGGTAAAGCTGGTGAACAAGAAAGGTAAACAAAAGAGCAGCCTTGTATTTGACGAGTTCCCGACCATTTACCTGAACAACATGGACAGCCTGATCGCTACGGCAAGAGGTAACAAGGTGGCTACCTGCCTGGGTATTCAGGACTTCAGCCAGCTTCGAAAAGACTATGGACGGGAACAGGCTGATGTGATTATGAACATTACTGGGAATATCATTGCCGGACAGGTAACTGGTGATACGGCCAGGCAATTATCCGAGCGTTTTGGCAAGATTATGCAGGACAGGGAAAGTCTTTCCATTAACAGTGCCGATACTTCAATCAGTCGTTCAAAACAGCTTGAATCGGCCGTACCACCTTCTAAAATTTCTGCACTCAGTTCCGGGGAGTTTGTCGGTATGGTAGCTGATGATCCGGACTGTAAAATTGACCTGAAAACTTTCCATTGCGAGATATTAAACGACCATGATACACTGAAGAAAGAACAGAATGGTTACAAGGATATTCAGGTCATCCGCAAGCTGGACAATACAATGGTGCAACGAAACTATCTTCAGATAAAACTGGATGTACAGGATATAATCCAGTCGGAAATGGAAAGGCTGCTGAACGATCCGGGGCTAAGTCATTTGGTGGTGAGGAAGTAGTGAAATATATAACACAAAAGTTTGCTTAAATCAAAATATTGATTTAAGTTTGCATCTGCAATAGGGGATAAAGAATAACCCTTTTAACAAACAGTAACTTAAATGCGAGGACAATACGGTTATCTGGAAGACTTTATTAATAGTTTACGTTCCAATGGAAGGTACGCTTTTTCATTACCAGAGGTACGCAATAAGTTTGAACAGTCTGATGAAGCAATAAAGAAGGCATTACAAAGGTTAAAAAAGAAAAAAGAGATTGCCTTGGTAAGAAATGAATTTTATGTAATTGTAACACCTGAATACAGGAGTAAGGGTATTCTTCCTCCTTCCTTATTTGTTTCCGAATTGATGAAGTTTTTAGAAAAAGATTATTACGTAGGACTACTAAATTCTGCGGCATATTACGGCGCCGCACATCAACAGCCTCAATCTTTTTCTATAATAACAGTGAAACCAAGTTTGAGGAATATTGATAACAATAACCTAAAAATGAATTTCTATGTCAAAAAAGAATGGGCGAAGGAAGATATACTACAGAAGAAAGTTGATACAGGATTCATTAACGTTTCTTCACCGGAATTGACAGCATTGGACTTGGTTTATTATTTCGGTCAATCAGGTGGTCTTAATAGAGTTGCAACGGTATTAGAGGAACTAAGTGAAAGCATTGATGCAAGCAAGTTGCTTGATACAGCTAAACGATTTTCCCCAATAACCACTGTTCAGCGTTTGGGATTCTTGTTAGAAAATGTTTTAGGTATGGGAGATCTAAGTGCACCTATAAAAGATTATTTAAAAACAGTAGGTTATTTTCCGGTACTGTTAAGACCGCAAAAGGAAAAATCAAATATGATCACTGGTAATGATTGGAAAGTAGTACAAAATGTAGAGATAGATTCAGATTTATGATACCACAGGCATATATAGCCGCATGGCGTAAAAAGGCTCCTTGGCAGGAAGATTTCCAAGTGGAACAGGATTTAATTATTGAGCGGGCTTTAATGGCAATATATGATGCTCCTTATCTAAAAGAAAGATTAGCATTTAGAGGTGGAACAGCTCTGCATAAGCTGTACTTATCACCTGCTGCAAGATATTCATAAGATATTGATCTTGTACAAATTACCGCTGAGCCATTTGGGCCTATTATAAATAAGTTGCGGCAACATTTGGATTTTTTAGGACGTCCAACAGTAAAACAGAAGCAACATAACAACACATTAGTGTACCGTTTCGATTCTGAAGGAGGTATTCCGTTAAGGTTAAAAATTGAAGCGAATTGCAGAGAGCACCATACAATATATGGCATTCAGGATGTAAAATATGCGATGGATTCCGGCTGGTATACCGGTGAAGTTTCAATACCAACCTATGAGTTAATAGAACTACTGGGAACTAAAATGCGCGCTTTATACCAAAGACGAAAAGGTAGAGATCTATTTGACATGTGGTATGCAGTAACTCAGTCTAATACTGATGTCTATAAGATTATTGATGCTTGGAAATTTTATATGAAGCATGAAGATAATACTATCTCACAACAGGAGTTTTTATATAATATGGATAGAAAAATGGACGATCAAGATTTTTTGGTTGACTTGCAAGGGCTTTTAAGGCCGGGCTTGGCTTATGACATTGCTAAAGCTTATGAATTTGTAAAAAAAGAATTGTTGGAAAAAATATAATTAGAAGATGGATTGATTTTATAATGCGATCAAAGCGTAAGTTGGCAGGATTGAAAACATTTGCCAATGGCTTACTGCACTATATTAAGGCTGTTGAGAATGGAATACAATTACTTTGGAGCAATGGAGCTGTCGAAGGTCACGTTAACCGCATTAAGAGCATAAAGAGGCAGATGTATGGCAGAGCTGGTTTTGAACTGTTACGAAGGAAGGTGATTTTGTCTCAAACCGGATGATGCTTCCCCAAAAAAAACTTGCAAAGCAAACATACTTCATTCTCGCTGTTCGCTTCATTCAGTACTCAAATCAAAAAACTGCTCTACTCCATAACTCGTAAGCATCCCATCAATCCCTGAAACCCTAAAAAGGAATTCGCTTCGCTCATTTTTTACCAGGGATTGACTAAATGCTTTTTTGCTTGGCTCGCCTGCTAGAGGCTATTCTTCCGCTCACAGCTCCTTGTGCCTGAAATACGGCACATAGTCAACAGTTCGCTCAAGTCGGACTGCAACCTTGCCAATATGGGCTGAAATAGGCCGCTATTGGCTTCGATTACTCTTAGTCCTCCTATCATTTGCCTAACTCGCTACGGCTTCGCAGGACCAAGATCGCAAAACTATAAGCAAAGATAGATGACGGCAAGAAGAATGATAGTAAAGGTCAGGCCCTTCGGGTTGTCGTGAACTCCAAACCTTGACAATCATTAGCCGTCATTCTGAAGAAGTGCTTAGAGTTTAACGATCTAATGGTGTTTCTGGTATGGCCAAATCTTACAAATAAAAAAATGGGCAAAAGGAATCTATTTCTTATTTTAATATCTAGTTTTGTTTACTAATTTTATGATTTGACAAACGATATTATGAATTACCAGTCCAAAACCCAAGAGGAACTTATAAATGAGTTACGGGAATTGCAGCTAGAGCATAATTCCTTAATAGGATTTTACGAAAAAGAGATCATTGATCGCAAGGAGGCTATAGAAAAATTGAAAAACATCAATGAGCGTTTCGAGCTTGCAACAAAAGCGGCGGTTTTCAGTGTTTGGGAGCATGATCTCATTACTGATATTATTAACATAGACGACAATTTCAATATGTTATATGGAATTAATTGGGCTAATTACCAAATCAGGTTTAGCGAATTTATCAAATTTGTCAACCCCGATGATGTTGATATTATTACAATCAATATTGAGAAAGCAATAGTAACAGATTTAAACACGGACTTTGAATTTAAAATTGTCAGACCTGATGGCGAAATGAGATATATCAAGGCTTATTGTAAAATTGTAAAAGATTGTGAAACTAATAAGCCGATTAGGTTAATAGGTGTAAATATAGATATCTCAGATTCTAAGAAAGCGGAAAAAGAATTATTGGTTGCTAAAAAACACGCTGAAGAAAGTGAAGCCCAATTTCGTCTGATTTTTGAAAATAGTATGGATTCCATTATTTGGACAGAAGCAAAAACAGGCATTATTATATCAAGCAATCCTTCCTCAGAAATATTGACCGAATATACTTGTCAAGAAATAATAGGACAATCGTTTACAATTATTATCCCACCAGAAAATATTAAATATATTGTGTCTGAATACCAAAAACATCAACAAAATAAAGGCATCAAATCTTTAGAATTTCAAATTATTACCAAATCAGGAAAAATAAAGTATGTAGAACTATCTGGAACAAATATTGAAGTTAATGGCAAAGAAATAAGTCAGGGATTTTTTAAAGATATTACAACTCGTAAACAAAAAGATCATGATCTAATACTCGCTAAGGAACGCGCTGAAGAGAGCGATCGGTTAAAATCAGCGTTCCTGGCTAATATGAGTCATGAAATAAGAACTCCCATGAATGGCATTCTTGGCTTTGCTGATTTATTGAAAGAACCCGGTCTTACGGGAGATGAGCAGCAGGAATACATCAGCATCATTCAAAAGAGTGGCGTACGTATGCTTAATATCATCAATGACATTGTTGATATTTCGAAAATTGAAGCTGGACTGATGAAATTGGAGATGAAGGAATCGAATATCAATGAGCAAATCGAATACATTTATACCTTCTTTAAACCTGAAATGGAAGCTAAAGGGATAAAGTTTTCGCTTAAAAATACTTTACCTGCAAAAGAAGCCATCATTAAAACAGACCGCGAAAAACTATATGCAATTCTTACAAACTTGGTTAAAAACGCCATCAAATATACCAACGAAGGTTCAATAGAATTTGGTTATTTTAAAAAGAGAGATCATCTTGAATTTTACGTGAAAGACACCGGTATCGGGATTCCTCACGACAGGAAGAAAGCTATATTTGAACGATTTATCCAAGCTGATATTGAAAATAAAATGGCGCACCAGGGAGCTGGCCTTGGCCTTGCTATTACGAAATCATACGTCGAAATGCTTGGTGGAACTATTTGGGAGGAAAGCGAAGAAGGCATTGGTTCAACATTTTATTTTACGCTGCCTTACAATACTGAGCCAACGGAGAAAAGCGTCGTTCAAAATGCTGTTGTATCTGTTACATCAGGTAACATGGTGAAAAGCCTTAAAATTTTGATTGCCGAAGATGACAAAGTATCGGAAATGTTGATTGACATAACAGTCAAAACGTTTGGCAAAGAAATTTTAAAAGTAAGGACAGGGGTTGAAGCCGTTGAAGCTTGCCGAGATAATCCTGATATAGATTTAATTTTAATGGATATTCAGATGCCCGAAATGGGCGGATATGAAGCAACACGACAAATCCGACAATTCAACAAAGATATTGTCATAATAGCACAGACAGCTTTTGGACTATCTGGCGACCGAGAAAAGGCACTTGACGCAGGATGTAATGATTATATTTCAAAACCAATAAAGAAAGATGAATTACTATCGCTAATACAAAAGTATATGAATAATTGATCAAAGAACTTTCTTTTATAGTTCACTCTCTCCAAAGACTGGATGAATGTTAGTTCGCTGCATAAAGGATTAATTCAAATATGGGACATTGAAATATATTATAAAGAGAGTAGTCAACTGGCTACTCCTTTTATTTTGAAAAGACTAAGGAATCAAAAGGAGAAATCTATTGGTGTTTTACTTGGGACAAAAATGGATTTTATTAAACCATATGAAAAAATGTCCCTGAATAAGGTCTCTAATAATAATCATTCTGAAGAAGTTGCTTAGAGTTTTAAGATCTTTTGGTGTTTCTGCAGTTGGATAAAGAGAAAGCATATTGAAAAAAATATTACGTCCTTTATCTAATTAAGTTATTATCTGTACATTTGTAATGTAATCAAGTATATTTGAATCATAATTTTGGTATGCATGATTTTTACATTTTACATTTTAAAATAAAAAACAACTAAAACCGTACTTAACTACCATGATTTGGAATTTATTGTATTGAAAATTTGTTTGTATAGAAGAGTTATAGCCAATGCTAAAAAAAGACGCGGTAACAGAAAGTTCATCATTAAAAACAAACTTTGCTATGGATATTCAGGACAAGACCAAGGAAGAACTCATAAAAGAGTTACAAGAATTACGACATGCAAATAATTCTTTAAAGGCATCATACAAAAAAGACATCGTCGAACACAAGCAAGCAGTAGAAGCACTTAGCCTATTTCGGGAACTAATTGATAAGTCCAATGACACATTCGAAGTCATTGATTCTGAAACAGGCGAATTTCTTGATGTTAATGCAAGAGGGTGTATAGATCTTGGCTATAGTAGAGAAGAATTATTGTCGATGCGAATCTTCGATATCGATCCCACATTGAATTTAACTTTATTCCAAAAAGCCGTAGAGGAACTCCATAAATCAGGCGCATTGACATGGGAAGGTTCCCACCGTCGAAAAGATGGTTCGATGTTTCCGGTAGAAGTAAATATAAAATCTGTGCAGCTAGATAGAGATTACATCGTTACTGTAGTTCGTGATATCACTACACGGAAGCAAGCTGAAGCGGAACTTCTTGAAAGCCAGGAAAAATATTCTGACCTATACGAAACCGCCCCTGTCGGTATATACCGTACTAAAATTGACGGATCGAAGATTTTGGAAATTAATAATACACTATCACTATTGTCTCGTTAAAATATTAAAATGTTCTTTGAAATTTTTGATAATCAATTATTTGCAGCGTATTTTCTTGCGTGACGATTTCAGATGATTTTCTTTGGCTCAAATTTTTCAGAAATGAACCAAGGAAAATACGTTTTTGCTCAGATAACTGAGTTTCTACCTCGCAGGGTATTCGACCGCATTGTCCTAAAATACAATGGTAATAAGCACATTCGCACTTTTACGTGTTGGAATCAGATGCTTTGTATGGTTTTCGGACAACTCACCACCCGTGATAGTCTGCGTGATTTGATTGTTGCTCTTGATGCTCACAAGGCTAAGTCGTATCATTTGGGACTTGGTTCAAATGTTACCCGCCCAACACTTGCAAGGGCGAATATCCGCAGGAATTGTAAGCTATACGAAGAGTTTGCATTTCATCTTATCGACTATGCCCGCAAAGTATGTGTTTGTAGTGATTTTGAAGTGAAAGTGGATGGCAATGTTTATGCGTTTGATTCTACAACCATTGATCTCTGTTTGAATGTTTTCTGGTGGGCGGAGTTCCGAAAGGCTAAAGGTGGGATCAAAATGCACACACTCTATGACGTTAAAACCCGGATACCAAGCTTCGTTTATATTACACCAGCATCTGTCAATGATGTCAATGCGATGGATAATATTACGTATGAAAGGGGTAGTTATTACATATTTGACAGAGGTTACAATGATTTTGAACGGCTCTATAGAATAAATAAACTTGAAGCCTATTTCGTTCTTCGTGCAAGGGACAACCTCAAATTCAATAGAATGTACTCCAAGGCAGATAAGCAACCAGGGGTAAAGTGCGATCAGGTAGGGACTTTTTCAGTACCTAAGTCACATAGCCGATATCCCGAAAAGCTACGTCGAATCAAGTATTATGACAGCGAAACAGAGGTTGAGTTTGTTTTTTTGACAAACAATTTTGAGCTAACCGCAGCTGAAATCGCTATTCTCTACAAGAATCGCTGGCAGGTGGAGCTGTTCTTCAAGTGGATAAAACAACATTTGAAGGTAAAGAGCTTTTGGGGGCATACTCCAAATGCTGTGAAAACTCAGCTTTACTGCGCAATTATCAGCTATTGTTTAGTGGCGATTGTCGGTAAGGAGCTTAAAATAGACCGCACTACTTACGAAATTTTACAAATTCTCGGCATCTCTCTACTGGATAAAACGCCTGTGAAAGAGCTACTTGCAAACAATGATTACAAAAATGTCAAAGAACTAAATTGTAAACAACTATCCCTCAGTCTCTTTTAACGAGACAGTAGTGATACACTATGTGAAATGTTGGGGTTTACTAAAGAAGAATTTCTCAGCCAACCTTCCACTATAAGATGGGCAGACCCGAACCGCCGAAATGAAATAGTCGAAATTCTGAAGGAACACGGAGTTGCGACTAATTTTGATGCTGATATATTGAAAAAGGATGGTTCAAGAATTTCATGCTTGCTCTCGATGAATATTTTTAAGGATGAAGGATATATTGAGGGTTTTATTTTAGATATAACCGACCGTATGTGTGCGGAAGATGCAGTGCGCCAAAGCCGCAAAGAACTGGACAGTCTGTTCGAGGCCTCGCCGGAGCTGATAAGTTTCATCGGGTTCGACGGCTATTTCAAACGATTAAATCCGGCATGGGTGAAGACACTCGGATACCCGATGGATAAGTTGCTGACTATACCTTTTATTGAGTTCGTACACCCCGATGATCGCGAGGCTACCAACGCCGAGGCTGCAAAGCTCGCCGGGGGGCAAAGGACAATCCGGTTCGATAACAGGAATCGTTGCAATGATGGTTCATACCGATGGCTGTCATGGTCGGTCATTCCTGATACAAATGAAAAACTGCTCTATGCAGTCGCCCGGGACATCACCGAACGCAAACAGGCCGAAGAATTATTAAAAATTACTATGGAAAACCTCGAACTTTCTAACAAAGAACTCGAACAATTCGCCTACGTGGCTTCGCACGATTTGCAGGAACCGTTACGAATGGTTTCAAGTTTTACCCAATTGCTCGAAAGAAGATATAAAGATAAACTCGATCAGGATGCAAACGACTTTATTCAGTATGCTGTTGATGGTGCAAACCGAATGCAGAAACTAATTAACGACCTGCTTGATTATTCAAGAATAACTTCGTGAGGAAAGGATTTTGCCAAAGTTGATATATCACAGGTACTTGGAAAGACCATCTCGAACCTGCAGCAACTTATAATTGAGAATACCGCTATGATTACCAACGAAGATCTTCCCGAGTTGAAAGCGGATGAATCACAGATTTTACGGGTTTTCCAAAACCTGATTGAGAATGCTTTGAAATTTAAAAAGAAAACAGAACTGCCCAAAATACACATATCCTGCAAAAAGAAAAACGATTTTTACGAATTTGCAGTCAGTGATAATGGTATTGGAATGGATATGCAATTCCACGACAGGGTATTTACTATTTTTCAACGCTTACATTCAAAAGAAGAATACCCCGGCACCGGCATTGGCCTGTCAATATGCAAACGTATTGTCGAAAGGCATGGTGGCAAGATATGGTTTGAATCAAAAGAAAACGAAGGAACAACTTTTTATTTCACATTAAAAATCTAAAAAAAACATCATGGAAAATTTTAAAATCGTAGACATTCTTTTAGTGGAAGATAACGCCGGCGATGCCCGGCTGGCACAGGAAGCTTTAAAGGAAAGCAAGGTAAAAAACCAGCTTCATATTGTAAATGATGGTATGGAGGCCACTGATTTTCTTTTTAAGAGAAATAATTATAAAGATGCTCCCAGCCCTGACCTGATCATCCTTGACCTTAACTTACCAAAAAAGGATGGTCGTGAAGTTCTGGCGGAAATTAAAGCAGATGAAAACCTGAAAAGGATACCAGTTGTTATATTAACCATTTCGAAAGCAGAAGAAGATATTATGAAATCCTACGACCTGCATGCAAACTGTTTTATAACGAAACCTCTTGATCTCAATAAATTTTTAGAAGTTGTTAAATCCATTGAAGATTTTTGGCTCACCATAGTGAAGCTTCCCAACCATAAATATTAATAAGATGAAAACCATCACTATTCTTTTAATCGAGGATAATGCACAGGATATAAGATTAATTAAAGAAATGCTGAAGGAAATCAGATCCTTTAATTATAATCTGGTATCTGCAGTAACTTTAAAAGAAGGTTGTGAACAAATTCAAAAGAACAACTTTGATATTATTTTGCTCGACCTTAACTTACCTGATAGTACAGGGCAGCAAACATTCGAAAAAGTAATTGATTGCTGCAAAGAAATACCTGTTGTCCTTATCACCGGAAATGAAGACCAGGAGTTGTCAGTAAAATTGATTATGGAAGGTGCACAGGATTATATCACTAAACAAAGTTTGAATTCCTCTCCTCTTGAAAAATCAATTCTTTATTCAATTGAAAGGCAAGTACTTTTAAGCAATATAAAACTTAAAAATGCACAAATCGACAGAATTGAAAAAGAACGAATACTTTTAGCAAAGTTCCCATCTCAGAACCCTGATCCTATATTGCGTGTTGCCATAAATGGAAAGCTGCTTTACATCAACGAAGCCGGCATAAAACTATTAACTGATTGGCAATTAATAATAAATGAAACTATTCCTTCGAGGCTGAAAGATATTATAGATCCTGTTTTTATTGAAGGATCAAACATTGAATTTGAACTTTCTCATCGCGAATTTATCTATTCATTCTTCGCTGTTCCACTTATTGAAGAGGGTTACATTAATATTTACGGACGAGACATCACCGAGCGCAAGCAGGCAGAAGATGCGATACGGGAAAGCGAGGAAAAGCACCGGACTATCCTGCAGACTGCCATGGACGGATTTTGGATGGTGGACATGCAGGGTCGTCTGCTCGAAGTCAATGAAACTTATTGCCGGATGAGCGGCTATAGTGCGCAGGAACTGCTGACTATGCGCGTTACCGATATAGAGGCTGCTGAATCGCCCACTTATGTTGCAGCCCACATCCAAAAAATCAAGTCGCAGGGCGAAGACCGTTTCGAGACCCGGCACCGTCGCAAGGATGGGAGCATTTTTGACATCGAAGCTAGCATACAGTACCAATTTGTCGAAGATGGGCGGTTTGTGGTTTTTATGCAGGACATTTCAGAACGTAAGCAGGCAGAAAAGGAATTGAGGGAAAGTTATGCCTTCAGCAAGTCATTACTTAAAACCATTCCGTTCGGAATGGATATAGTTGACGAAGAAGGAACTGTTTTATTTCAGAGCGATAATTTCAAAAGTCTATTCGGGGCAGAATCCATTGGAAAAAAATGCTGGGAATTATACCGTGACAATAAAACACAATGCGACGATTGTCCTTTAATAAGAGGTATAACTTTTGGTGATACAGGTGCTTATGAATCTAATGGTTTTTTTGGTAACAAAATATTTGAGATTATTCACACTGGTATGATATACGATGGGAAAAAGGCAATACTTGAAATATTCCAAGACATAACCGATAAAAAAGAGAAAGAGCAACAATTAATCATAGCAAAAGAACACGCAGAAGAAAGCGACCACTTGAAATCTGCATTTCTTGCCAATATGAGTCATGAAATCCGTACCCCCATGAATGGTATTCTCGGTTTTGCCGGACTACTGAAAGAGCCCGACCTTACAGGCAAAGAGCAACAAGAGTATATCCGCATTATTGAGAAAAGTGGTGCCCGAATGCTTAATATCATCAATGACATTGTTGATATTTCGAAAATTGAAGCTGGACTGATGAGTATTAATATTAAGGATACAAATATTAACGAGAAACTAGAATACACCTATACATTCTTTAAACCCCAGGTTGAAGAGAAAGGGATGCACCTTTTCTTTAAAAACACCCTGCCATCAAAAGAGGCCTTTATTAGATCAGACAGTGAGAAAGTCTATTCAATTCTCACTAATCTTGTTAAAAATGCCATTAAATACAGTAAAGAAGGTACAATAGAATTGGGTTGTATAAAAAGGTTTGAAACCCTTGAATTTTATGTGAAAGACCAAGGAATTGGGATACCAAAAGACAGGCAGGAAGCCATTTTTGAACGTTTTATTCAGGCCGACATTGGCGATAGAAGAGCCTATCAGGGTGCTGGATTAGGCTTGTCGATTTCCAAAGCTTATGTGGAAATGCTTGGCGGAAGAATCTGGGTTGAAAGCGTGGTTGGAAAAGGCTCAACATTTTATTTCACGTTACCTTACAATGCTGAAACAGAAGAAAAAAATGATGATGGAAAAGTTGTTCCAGAGGAGGACGAAGAGAATCAGATCTCAAACCTAAAAATACTAATTGCTGAAGACGATGAAACATCTGAAATGTTGATTTCGAAAACCGTCAACAAGCTGAACATAAAAATAATAGTAGCAAAAACCGGTAATGAGGCTGTTGAAATTTGCCGCACCAATACTGACCTTGATTTAATTCTTATGGATATTCAAATGCCAGGTTTGAATGGTCATGAAGCAACACGACAAATCCGACAATTCAACAAAGATATTGTCATAATAGCACAGACAGCTTTTGGACTATCTGGTGACAGAGAAAAGGCACTTGACGCAGGATGCAACGATTATATTTCAAAACCAATAAAGAAAGATGAATTACTATCGCTAATACAAAAGTATATGAATAATTGATGAAAGAACTTTCTTTTATAGATCACTCGCCTTAAAGACTGGAGGAGTGTCAGTTCGTTGCATTAAGGATTAATTCAAATATGGGACATTGAAATAAAATATTAAAAAGGAAGTTGTCAAAAGGAGGGCACTGAAAAAGTATCCCTCATTAAAGTGATCCACTGAAAAATTAGCTGGCAGTTGAACCAATCCTTCATCTGCCAGTTTTTTTTTTACAATGCAAAGTACAAATTTTAGATTAAAAGTGCTTTTTGGGGTACTTTATATGGGGCCGTTTTTGGGGTATTTGGGTTCGGTGCCACTGTTAACCTGAGTTCGATATAAAAAAAGAGATAAAATATTTGGAAAATGTATGGGTTGTTTATATATTAAGATGCACAAATACAATAATATACACTTAAAAAAATCTTATGTTAATAGACTCAAAATTAGTGTGCAAAGGACATTAACACTGTTAATTTCAGGACTCATTTTTCTTCTTTCCACCATTTTTGGGCAGTTTTTATATTTTCTTCCTATTTTCCACCATTGACACATTAGCGGGCATTGAAATAAAATATTTGTTATTATGTATTATCATATTTCCTGATTTTCCGCTTTTTTTTCTTCAACCCTCCGTAGGCCATAGTCGGGTCCCCTGCTCACTGCACAAAATTTATTCCCCGTAAATTTTGTGCAGTGAATTGGGGGATTGGAAATTGCTTCATTTTTGATTACAATCATTCTGCGATTGATTTTTACAAACCAAATCTTGAAACCTTGACTTTAAGAATATTTCTAATTTCATATTTTATCTTTTGTATATACTTATACTGCCTCTCCGCTGATCGGTGTGTTTACTTATTGTCGAGTAGGTCGGCGGCATTGCTGCCGCTTCCCCCTCTAAGAACCGTACTTGAGAGTTTCCCCTCATACGGCTCAAGCAACTCAAAATTTCCGTTAAGAAACCGGCTCAAAATC
>Ga0209125_1001208_pt1 | contig 25663 bp, 24 predicted proteins | sample BarGraIncub1131A_FD_184503 | JGI IMG/M metagenome (GOLD analysis project Ga0209125, IMG submission 184503) | Arctic peat soil microbial communities from Barrow, Alaska - Barrow Graham LP Incubations 11-31A (SPAdes) (version 2) | ecosystem: Environmental > Terrestrial > Soil > Wetlands > Peat... | reverse complement strand
TGTTCGCGCAGCGGCAGACCGACATTTTCGTGCACCGTCAGCGAGCCGAACAGGCCGCCATGCTGAAACATTACTCCCCAGCGCTGGCGTAGCTCCATGGCGTCGTCGTCGCCAAGATCGTGCAGATCGACGCCAAGTACGCGGATCGAGCCTGAGTCCGGACGTTGCAGCAGGATCATTTCGCGCAGCAGCGTCGATTTGCCGGAGCCGCTGCCGCCGATCAACGCGAAAACTTCCCCCTGGCGTACGTCGAGGTCGACTTCCGCATGCACGACATGTTCGCCAAAGCGCGTCGAGACCTTGCTGACCTGGATGACCGATTCGGCGGTTGGCGTTTCGTTTTTCATGCTAAAGGTTCAACCTACTGAAGGCGACCGAGAACAGGGCGTCGGCGACGATCACCAGGAAGATCGACTGGACGACGCTACGCGTTGTCTGGCGGCCGACGCCGTCGGCGCCGCCGTGCGTTCGAAAGCCTTGAAAACAACCGACCACGGCGATGATGGCAGCGAACACCGGCGCCTTGCCGATGCCAATCAGATAGGCGCTGACGCTAACCGCCTTGACGAAACGGTCGAGAAAGTCGCCGAAGCCGACGCCAAGTTGCGATTGCGCCATGAGCATGCCGCCGAATACGCCGAGCAGGTCGGCGAAGACGGTGAGCAGCGGCAAGGCGATCAACAGTGCGAAGATCTTCGGCAGGACCAGCAGATCGATCGGCGCGATGCCAAGCGTGCGCATGGCGTCGATTTCCTCGGTCACCGACATCGTGCCGATCTGCGCGGCATAAGCCGAACCCGAGCGTCCGGCGATGATGATGGCGGTGATCAATGGGGCGAACTCGCGCAGCATCGACAGGCCGACAAGATCGGCGACAAAGATGTTGGCGCCGTAGCGTCGTAGCTGGTCGGCGCCCTGATAGGCGACGACGATACCGAGCAGGAAGGAAAGCAGCCCGACGATGGGCAGGGCGTCGAATCCGGCGCGCCGGATGTTGTAGAGGATCGGTCGCCACCTGAAGCGCGCCGGATGCGCAATGCAGCCGGCCAGCGCGTGCGCACATTCGCCGACGAAACTGAGCAGCGCAACGGCCTGGATGATGGTGTTTGCCGCCGCGCGGCCGACTGTTTCAGGCATCGATGCCGGCGTTGCGGCGTGGCGCGGGAGGACGCCAGCCTGATCGCCTATTTGTTGTCCGACAAGGTCCAGTAGCTTGGCAAATTTCGGATTCAGGTTGCGCAGCGTTACGCCGCAGCCTTCGCTGCGCAGCCGGTGCAACAGTTTCTGCAGGACCCAGGCGCCGGCAGTATCGAGCGCCTCGATGCGCGCACCATCGACGACCATCGCCATACCGGCCGCGGCGGGCAGGGCCTTAAGTCGCCGTTCGATAGCACCGACGCCGCGCGCCGTCCACGCCCCTGACAGAGCGAGCGCTTGCGGCGTCGACTGGGTGATTGCGGCGGGGACCACCGACAAGAACGTCATGGATCAACTCGAGAGGAGGTGGGCGAAAGCATAGATGAAGCCCCGCCGCCCGTTTGTGCGTCAGCGTACAGAGCGCCTCCCTGGAAGGGACAACAATTGCCCTCTCTTTGAAGGAGTCGCGCATGGATACGAAGTACCCGCTACGCTCGGCCGTCGTTCTGCTCGGCGCGGCGCTCTGCCTGGTGGCTTGTGGCCACGAGGCCACCTTGCCACCATCGGCCGGCTTTGGCGCCAATCCGACGCTGCCGGCCCCGGATCACAGCCTTATTCCCACGGTGAATATCGCCCCGGCGAAGGGCTGGCCGGAGAACACCACGCCGGTGTCCGCGCCGGGCACGACGGTGATTGCCTTGGCGAAGGATCTCGTTCATCCGCGGTGGCTCTACGTTTTGCCCAATGGCGACGTCCTGGTCGCCGAGACCAACGCGCCCCCCAAACCGGCGGATGGCAAGGGAATCAAGGGATGGTTCATGAAGACGGTAATGAAGAAAGCCGGCGCCGACGTGCCGAGCGCCAATCGCATCACCCTGCTGCGCGGGGTCGGGCCTGATGGCGTAGCGCAGACCCGTACCGTCTTTCTCGAGGGCCTGAACTCGCCGTTTGGCATGGCGCTGGTCGGCAAGGATTTCTACGTCGCCAATTCCGACGCCATCGTGCGTTTTCCCTACGTGACGGGGGAAACGAAAATCTCGGCAGCGGGCGTCAAGTTGGTCGATCTGCCGGGCGGCCCAATCAATCATCACTGGACCAAGAACCTGATTGCCAGTCGTGACGGCAAGAAGCTTTACGTCACCGTTGGCTCGAACAGCAATGTCGCGGAGAATGGCATCGAGGCCGAGGCCGGCCGTGCGGCGATCTGGGAAGTGGATCGAAAAACCGGCGCTCACCGCATTTTCGCCTCCGGTCTGCGCAATCCCAACGGCCTGGGCTGGGAGCCGCGCAGCGGCGTGCTGTGGACCGTCGCCAACGAGCGCGACGAGCTCGGCAGCGATCTCGTTCCCGACTACATGACCTCGGTCGTCGACGGTGGCTTCTATGGTTGGCCCTACAGCTACTACGGCCAGCATGTAGACGAGCGCGTTAAGCCCGCGCGGCCCGATCTGGTGAGCCAGGCCATCGCGCCAGATTATGCGCTCGGTGCGCATACCGCGTCGCTTGGCCTCGCCTTCGCTGAGGGAAGCGCGCTGCCCACACCATTCAATCGCAACGGGATCTTCATTGGCCAGCACGGTTCGTGGAATCGCAAACCTCATAGCGGCTACAAAGTGATCTTCATTCCCTTCAAGGATGGCAAGCCGTTCGGTGATCCGATCGATGTGCTGGGCGGCTTTCTCAGTGCGGACGGCGACGCGTTTGGTCGTCCGGTCGGGGTGGCGCTCGACAAGCAAGGCGCATTGCTGGTAGCTGACGATGTCGGAAACCGGGTGTGGCGCGTGACGGCCAGCGCCGTGCCGCATTGACAAAACCGTGGCCAACGAATTCAACGCCGGAAAACAACGGAAACCCTATGGAACTCAATAATAAGGTCGCCGTCATTACCGGCGCGGCCAGCGGCATCGGTAAGGAAATCGCCATCGAATATGCGCGCCACGGCGCCCGGGTCGTGATTGCCGATCTGGTCCTGGCCGCGGCGAGCGCGACGGCCGAGGAAATCATCGGGGCCGGCGGCAAGGCGATGGCCGTGGCCATGGATGTGACAAACGAAGCGCAGGTGGCGCAGGGGATCGCGGCGGTCGTCGTTGAATTCGGCGGAGTCGACATCCTGGTCAGCAATGCCGGCATACAGATCATCAGCCCGCTTGTCGATTTCGGTTTCGCCGATTGGAAAAAGATGCTCGCCGTCCATCTCGACGGTGCCTTCCTGACCACTCGGGCCTGCATGCGCGAGATGCTCAAAGCCGGCAACGGCGGCACCATCATCTACATGGGCTCGGTGCATTCGCATGTCGGCTCCCCCTTGAAGAGTGCGTATGTCGTAGCCAAGCACGGCTTGCTCGGGCTGGCCAGAGTCGTGGCCAAAGAAGGCGCGAAAGACCGGATTCGCGCCAACGTCATCTGTCCCGGTTACGTGCGCACGCCACTGGTCGACAAGCAGCTTCCCGAACAGGCTGCACAATTGCACTTGAGCGAAGCCGATGTGATCAAGAACGTGATGCTCAAAGAAACTATCGATGGCGAATTCACAACGACGCAAGACGTGGCTCAGACGGCCCTCTGGCTTGCAGCCTTCCCGTCGACGGCGCTGAGCGGTCAGTCCATCCTCGTCAGCCACGGCTGGCACATGCAATAGCGTCGCCCGACAGCCGGCGGCGCGGCCACCTAGCGGTCGGTGGCGCGCCGTCCTGTGGTGGCGAGCGCTGGCAGCTCATGTACCACCAGCCCCGTCTCTTCCGGGACGGCAGTGAGCCAGCCGGCGTGTTCGATGGCGCGCATGGCGTCTTGATAGCCCTGATCCCAGCGCCAAGTGATTGAGCCACGCGAAAAGTTGATGTCTTTCGCCGCCATGTGCCAATCGCGTCCGGCGTACGGCAGCCGGACGACATGCATCGTGCTGTCGCAACCGAGCGCGGCGAGCTCCTCCAATTCGGCATCGGTCTTGACGTGCTCGGGCAACGCGGCATAGAACGTTCGCAATTTGTGCTGCAAGCGGTGGGTGAGCAGATAGTCTTCGATGTGACGCTTGGAGCGGGAGGCGAAGGTGACATCCTTTTCCCGCGTCTGCACTTCGTCGAGCGTCGTCGGCTCTGGGCCCTCGGCGCTCCACAAATCCACCATGAAACACAAGGAGTCGACGTGCGGCAGATCGTCGAGCACCGTCTGCAACGGCGTGTTGGAATACAGGCCGCCGTCCCAATACAGTTCGCCCTCAATGCGTACCGGCGGAAACCCCGGCGGCAAGGCGCCGCTGGCTCGGACGTGGTCGCTGCTCAGCGCTTGCCGGGAATTGTCAAAACGGGTCAGCTCGCCGGTCGTCACTTTCATCGCATTGACGGTCAGGCGGATGCCGCCGGGGGCGTTCAAATAGTCGAAATCGATCAGCTCGTCGAGCGTCTTGGCCAGGGCCGCCGTATCGTAGAAGCTTGCCGCTTCCGGTCTGACCGTCAAGCCCGCCGCAAACAGGCTGAACAGACGTGGCGTAAAGAAGCCAGGCACGCCACGCAGAACCGTGTCAAGGGTTGATAGCCAGACGTTGGAACGCCGTTGGGCGTCTGGTATCCGCCTCGCATCGATCCCGTCCTGGTGCGATACGCGTGCCCAGAATTCTTTTAGACGCTGCAGTCGCGTGACCTTGTGGTTGCCGGCCAGCAGCGCCGCATTGATGGCGCCGATCGAGGTACCGACGATCCAGTCCGGCATCAGATTGTGTTCGTGCAGTGCCTGATAGACGCCGGCCTGGTAGGCGCCGAGCGCGCCACCGCCCTGCAAGACCAGGACGATACGCAAACCTTGGGGGTTTAGTTTGTTGGCTGGTGGCATGGTGACGCTTCGCGTAGTGGGCGGAGAGCAGAAGTAACAGCGACACGATGGAACGCGCTATTGCCGATTCCGGCACAAAATCGCCGATCACTATTGAAGGCCAGCGATCGTGCACCGGCCTTCAAGCGGCGGCTGCAGCCGGTGCCTACCGACGAAGGTCGAGCGGAAAGAACAAACTGACGCCGGGGGATTGCCGTGGCTGATAGTACACCGGTGGCGGGACATAGACGGGTTGGGCGTAGACGTAGGGCCGTCGATACTCCGGCTGATATCCATAACTGCCGCCGCGATCACCGTGCCACTCGCGATCACCATGCCGGCGCCCCCGGTCATGATTGTCGCCTCGGTCGTGGCCTTGCTGCCAGCCACGTCCGTCGTCGCGCGCTTGTGCCTGCGAGATGGGCAAAGCGCCGATGACTGAAGCAAGAACGAGGGCCACGGCGAGCTTGCCGCCGCTTGGCCGCACGTGGCTAGTCTGTCGAGTTGAGGATTCCATTGTGACCTGGCCTTCCTGGGATGCTTGCTGCGCTGGTTAACTGCGGGCTGAACTTACCTGATCGAGTAATGACCGAAGCTGTGATCATTTGTTTGGCGACTTCTTGTGGCCATGCTGGCTGTCGCCGTGGCGGAATAATTGATCCGCCGCCTTTTTCTGTGCGTCCGACATGCCGGCATAGAGGTCGGCAAACACCGGGGTCAGTTTCTTGATGCCATCGGCGTGCGCTTCGGCGATTTCGCCGTAGGATTTTAGATCGTCGATTGCCGTCATTTCCTTTGCACGATCAACCCTGGCCTGGGTCAGCGCGTCCATGATTTTTGCATTGTCGCGCATGACTTGGGCGACCTTGTTCCATTGCTCGGCCTGCGCCGTTGTGACCTTGAGCTTGGCTTGCATGTCCTTGATGCGCAACTCGGTGCGATCGACGTGCGCATCCTTATCTGCTGCGAAAACCGCCCCCGGCGCGAAAGTCAGGCCGGCGATGAGTGCCGCCGCCGCAATCAGGCGAACGCCTACGTAAGTGAACTGAGTACCGCTTGTTTTCATGTTTGCTCTCCAGGTTGGTTCGCGTGTTCGCGTACCGCTAATTCCAGTACGCGCCAGACGGAAGATCATTGTTGCCATTCCCTCGACGCTGTTCTGTGCGGTAGAGCACATAGGGGTAAGACCTGGCAAGGAGAGGCGCAGGACGTTTGGGACGACATCGGGCGGCGGGGATGGGCAGACCACCTCCCCTCGCCGAGGCCATTAGCGTCGCCGTGCAGATGGGCATTTGCGCGGCAGATCGGGAATTTCTGCGACTGACCAAGCGTCGACCGCGCACCCGCCTACGCGCAATTGCGGCCTCCTTGGTCCGTGGAGAGCGCGTCTAGAGATTGATGCGGGAGAACGATGCCGCGCGCCTGGTCCTCGACTGCCACGGCGCATATTACCGGCGCTTGCGACCGGATGCCGCCAAAGATCGTGGCAAAAGCCACGTCGGCCGCGTCGCGTCCGGTACCGAAGCGTACGAACCCCATTGGGATGCCGGTGCTGGACGGATCGAAGATGTACCAACGGTAGCCGAGGTAGACCTCGACGTAAGCATGAAAATCATGCGGGCCGAGCGCCGTGTCGGCGCCGTAGTCGGTGCCGGTAGCAAAACGTGCGGGAATATTGACGGCGCGGCATAGCGCGATCATCAGGTGGGCGAAGTCGCGACAAACGCCGACTTGCTCGATCAGCGTGTCGACGGCCGAGGTATTGGCGTTCGAGCTATTCATGGTGAAGCTGACGTGACTTTTCACCCAGTCGCGGATTGCCAGCACCCGGAAATAACCTTGCGGGAGTCCCCCAAACTCGCTGCCGGCCAGCTTGCCCAGGCGGTCCGACTGGCAATAGCGGCTCGGGTAGATATAGCCGAGCACTTCGGGCGGCAGGTGCCGTACCGGCACCTCGGCCAACTGCGCGGGTTCGACGAAGTGGTGCGTCAGGTCGACGGTCGCCGCGTACGATAGCTTGAGCTCGCCGGGCAGGGCGTGTACGCGCAGGTAACGATTGCCGCTGACCGGGTCCGTGTACATCTGCTGCGGGATGGACTGGCTCAGCAGGCAGGCTTCCGCCGCGATACTCTGGCTATGGGTGCGTGCGGCGTGGATGTTGAATATGAAGTCGGCACCGCCGGCGTCGATCTGATAGTTCAACTCAAGCTGCAGTTCGATGCGAATCATGGGACGCGTTCCGCTGCGACATCACGACTGGTGGCCGGCTGCTGGTCATGTTGTCTTCTGGTGGGCATGTTCAATTCCGGGTGGAGTGGCAAAGCAATCTTACAAGCGCGTGTCAACGGCTCGATTGTGCCCGGCTTCACCAAAGATGCCTGTTCGCCAGCCAACATAGGCGCGCAAATTCAGCGTGCCTGACGGCCCCGCCTACTTGGAATTACGCATACCTGCCTCGACGCCAGCGCATACCTGCGGCAGTGCTCCAGATAGCCGGCCTCATGGCTGGCCACCAACGGCACGACACTGCGCCATAGCCAGGCCGGCGCGTCCAGCGTCTTGCTGCGCGCCAGCAGCAGTTCATGGCGCCAGCTTTGGCGGGTCTGATCGTCCATTTGCCTGGCGTGTGCGCGGCCGACGACGTAGGCCAAGTAAGTCGCCATACGCGTCGCTTCCTTGATGCTCAGGCGGCTGATTTCCAGCTTCAGGTCCTGCGGCAACAGCTCGCGGATGAATACGCCATGATCGAGGAAGCGTTGCGCGACCATGCGCTCGCCGAGGGCGGGTGACATCGAACGCGCGCCCTCCAGTACGCGCCGGGCATTGTCGCGCGGCATGCTGGCGTGGGGATAACGCGGCGCCGTCGCGTGGACAGCTTGTTTGATGTCCATCAGGCAATAGTCGTCGTCAGCGACGTTCAACAATACGGCGTAGCGCATCAGGCCCAGGGAGCTGCAGCCCTTCACCCAGTAGGCGGCATCCAGTATCTCGACTTTCGCATCGTTGTCGCGCGACTTGATCTTGGTGACCAGGGCTTGCATTTCAGGCGTTTCGAACAGTTGCGCGATACCCTGCTTCTCGGTCTTCGACAGCGGCCAGAAGTTCGCCCCCAGTGGAATCCTTGGTGGTGTCCGGTCGATACGCTTGTGGGCAAGCTTTTTCCATGAGCGCTTGTGCGCGCCGTGCAGGATCGCCTTGATCATGCCGGGCTCTTGCCGCGCGACTTCCTTTCGCCCGGCGTCGAGGGCTTGCTCGTAGCCCTCCATCAGGTGTTCGAGCATCTGCGCCGTGACCACCCCGGGCAGGCTGGAACCGCGTGCCGCCGTGGCCAGCGACAGGGCGAGCCGGACGAGATCATGGGCAGGATTACCGATCACCGTCTGATCGAAGTCGCGGATATGCATGTCGACGTGCCCGGCGCGATCGGCCACCGGCCCGAGGTTGCCTAGGTGGCAATCGCCGCAAATCCAGATGGCCGGCCCATGTGGCAGGGCGTGCCCCCGCTGGCTGTGCAGCCATTCGTAATACTGGGTGGTGTTGCCGCGCACATAGGCATGAGGCGAACGGGCCATCTTCTCGTTGCGACGGGCGAGCAGCAACTCGTGCCGCGCGTCAGGGGCTGGTGGTTTCATCAGTTGCTTCCAATCGAATCAGTATCAAGGTCGAGGCCACGCTGGATTACCACCTTCTGGTAAAGACCGCCGAAATAGGTTTGTTTGTGTAGCCGCGCCGGCGGTTCGCCGGGCGGCAAGTAATCGGCAATCTCCTCCTGCCAGAGATCGGCCGCGTACGGTTCGAGCCGGCGCAACAGCAGGTGCATTGGGTGGCGCAGCGGATGCCAGGCAGTCGGCCGGTGGTAGTCGATAAGCACGACTTTTCCGCCGGGGCGCAGCACGCGCATCACTTCGGCGAGCGTCTGGCGGCGTAGTTCCGCCGGCTGTTCGTGCAACAGAAAGAAGACCAGCGCCTGATCGTAGCTCGCGTCGGCGAGCCCCAGGGCGGTCGAGTCCCGTTGCCGCAGGATGATGCGCGGGTCGTCGCGCAGTTTGCGCTGCAGGTTGGCCAGTTGCACCTGCAGCACGTCGATCACGTCGAGTTGCGCATTGCCGGCGAGCCGCTGCTGCAGCCGCGGTGTCAGGTCGCCATAGACGCAAGCGACTTGCAGCAAGCGACCCCCGATCGGGGCGCCCAATTCGTCCAGCGCAGCGTCGCGCAAGCGAGCGTAATTGCCGAACAGGATCAGGTTTACCAGCCAGCCGTGCTCGAAAATCCGCACCGCCCACGGACGCACGTAAGCCCACCAATAGATCTGCTCGAGGTAGCCGGGGACTTGCGGAGGGGTGGGCGGGTCGTCAGGTTGCATCGGGTTCCGGGGGTGAAAGAAAGGCGTTCGGCGCTGTACCACAGAGTCGCCAAACGGTACGACAGCATACGCGAGGTGGTCGGGGCGGGGCGGATACAAGGAACCAGCATGGAACCATATGGCGCCGGCGCCGGTCTTTATTGACAGAACCGGCCGACTGAGGCCGGATGGACATCTCAACGCGCTGTTCGCAAGGAATCAACATGCCGGAACCGAGCGCTCTCGACCTTGCGCGCTTCCAGTTCGCCTTCACGATCGCTTTTCACATCATCTTTCCCGCCATCACCATCGGGCTGGCCAGTTATCTGGCGGTGCTCGAAGCGTGCTGGCTGCGCACGCGGCAGGCGGTGTATCGCGACCTGTATCACTTCTGGGTGAAGATCTTCGCGCTCAACTTTGGCATGGGCGTCGTTTCCGGGCTGGTCATGGCTTATCAGTTCGGCACCAACTGGAGCGTCTTCTCCGACTTCGCCGGCAGCGTGACCGGACCTTTGCTGGCCTACGAAGTGCTCACGGCGTTCTTTCTCGAAGCCGGTTTTCTCGGCGTCATGCTCTTTGGTTGGGAGCGGGTCGGGCCTGGGCTGCACTTCCTGGCGACCGTGATGGTCGCGCTCGGCACGCTGATTTCGGCGACCTGGATCCTCGCCTCGAACAGCTGGATGCAGACGCCGCAAGGTTATGCCATTGTCGATGGGCGGCTGATCCCCACCGACTGGCTGCAGGTCATCTTCAATCCCTCGTTCCCTTATCGCCTCGCGCACATGAGCGTCGCCGCCTTCCTGGCCACCGCGTTGCTGGTTGGCGCCACAGGGGCGTGGCACCTGCTGCGCGGCAACGCGGCGCCGGCAATCCGCAAGATGCTGTCGATGAGCCTGTGGATGCTCCTGCTGGTCGCTCCCTTGCAGGCGCTGATCGGCGATGTGCACGGCCTCAACACGCTGCGCTACCAGCCGGCCAAGATCGCCGCCATCGAAGGCCATTGGCAGAGCAGCGGCGGCGCCGGCGAGCCGCTGATTCTCTTCGGACTGCCCGATATGGCGCGCGAAGAGACACGCCATGCGCTGGCTGTGCCGTACCTCGGCAGCCTGATCCTGACCCATAGCTGGAACGGCGCACTGCCGGCGCTCAAGGACTTCGCGCCGCGCGACCGGCCAAATGCCGCCATCGTCTTCTGGACCTTCCGCGTCATGGTCGGCCTCGGCTTTCTGATGATCGCGCTAGGCCTGTGGAGCGTCTGGCTGCGCTGGCGCCGCACGCTGCATACCTGTCGTCCCTTCCTGCGGGCGCTGCTCTGGATGGGGCCGGCCGGCCTCGTTGCGCTGCTCGCCGGCTGGCTTACCACAGAGATCGGGCGCCAGCCTTGGGTCGTCTACGGGCTACTGCGTACGGCCGACGCCGCATCGGCGCACGGCGTGGTGCCGCTGAGCATCAGCCTGGCGCTGTTCGTGCTGGTCTACAGCGCGGTCTTCGGCATGGGCATCGTCTATCTGCTGCGCCTGATCCGTATCGGGCCGCTGCCGAACGCCGACGATGGAGAACAGGTCCCTCGGTCATGGTCGGCGGCCTTCGGGCACGACGAAGGAGCGGCGTAAATGGTTGCCCATCTGCCCTTGATCTGGGCCGTCATCATCCTGTTCGGGATCATGATGTACGTGGTGATGGACGGCTTCGACCTCGGCCTCGGGATTCTCTACCCGTTCTTCAAGAACAAGGACGAGCGCGACGTCATGATGAACACCGTGGCGCCCGTCTGGGATGGCAACGAAACGTGGCTGGTGCTCGGCGGAGCTGGGTTGCTGGCGGCGTTTCCGCTGGCCTACGCGGTGCTCCTGAGCGCGCTCTACCTGCCGCTGATCTTCATGCTGCTCGGGCTGGTCTTACGCGGTGTGGCCTTTGAATTCCGTTTCAAGGCGCACGAGCATGAGCGGCATTTCTGGGACACGGCCTTCATCGGCGGCTCGTTCGTTGCGACCTTCTTTCAGGGCGTTGCGCTCGGCGCCTACATCCGCGGCATCCCGGTGACTGGCCGTGCCTACGCCGGCGGCGCGCTCGACTGGATTTCGCCATTTTCGCTATTTACCGGCGCCGGCCTGCTCGTCACCTACGCGTTGCTCGGCAGCACGTGGCTGATCATGAAGACCGAGGGCGAACTGCAGGCGCGCGCGTACCGCATCAGCCGTTGGTTGGCCTGGCTGCTACTCGCCGTGATCGTCGCGATCAGCGTGTGGACGCCGCTGGCCGACGCGCGCATCGCGGGGCGTTGGTTCAGCCTGCCCAACCTGCTGTGGTTTTCGCCGGTGCCATTGCTCGTGCTGGCCAGCACCTGGCTGCTACTGCGCTCGGTCGCCCGACAGGCGCAGGCACTGCCTTTCCTGTCCACGCTGGCGCTCGTCTTCCTCGGTTTCAGCGGACTCGGTCTCAGTCTGTGGCCGAACATCGTGCCGCCTGTCATTTCTCTCTGGGCCGCCGCGTCGCCGCCGCAAAGCCAGGGCTTCACGCTGGTCGGCGCCCTGCTGATCATCCCGGTGATCCTCGTCTATACCGGTTGGGCCTATTACGTGTTTCGCGGCAAGGTCAAAGTGGGCGACGGCTATCACTGATGATGCATCCGCCGCAGCGAGAGCATTCGTGGTGGCGACGGTTGGCCTGGCTGGTCGTCATCTGGGCCGCCGGGGTGGCGACGCTGGGCGTCGTGGCCTGGGGCATTCGCTGCCTGATGCACGCGGCCGGCTTGACCAGTCGCTGACGGGCACGATCCGGCCGTCGCGGTGTCTTTAGGTCGGCATCGAGTCGATCAGAAGGCCGATCGCGCGTCGTTTTTCGAGCGCGGCACGCTGTTCGGCACCGCTGCTGCTCCCAGCCCTTTTTTCGGCGAAGACGTCGATTACGATCATGCGGCATTCGCGGCCCGCTTCGTCTGGAACGGCTTCAATCCGGACCAGCGTTTCGGCCCGCTGGCCGGTCGGCAGCAAGGCGATTTCGCAGATGTGTTTGGCTTTCGATTGGAGCACGTTGTCCACAAAACGTGTAAACGTCGAGCAGTATTCCGGCGCGACGGAAGCGGAAAAACGATGCCGGTTTTTCTGCGAGCGCTTGATTCCCAGCAAAATAGCGCCGGCCAGGTTGAGATCGATAATCGTGCCGGCAGGGTCGAGTGTGAAATAGCTCAGCGGCGCGAAATCGTAAATGTCGGCATATCTTGCGCGCAGGGCATCGGCTTGCGCGTAGGCGCTGCGCAGTTCCTCATTCTGCATCTCAAGTTCAATCTCGTGCACTTGCAATTCATAAAGCAATCGAGCCTTATCCCAGCGCGTGTTTGGCGTGACTGGCTTGTTTTGCAGAAAATGCGCTTCGGCTCGCTGGCGTAACGTGGCCGGATTGGTTCGTGGCTGGTAGGTGGTGGGAAGATCCGGCATCAAACGGTATAGACGCTCGTGTTCTGCTTTGACCACGGCGTAGCATTCGCAGACGCGGGTTTCGATGCCGGCCCGGTCGCGCACGGTGATATGCCCGCGGCTATACTCGATTAGACCGGCCGCCTGCAACTTTCCTGCGGCCTCAGTGACTCCCTCGCGGCGCACGCCGAGTGTGGCGGCGATCCGTTCTTGCGTGATGTTGAGCTGATTGCCCGCCTGTCGGTCCAGGCTGAGCAGCAGCCAGCGGCACAACTGCTGATCGACCGAATGGTGCCGGTTACAGACCACGCTCTGTGCCATCTGGGTCATCAGGGCTTGCGCGTAGTGCAGGCAGAGGTGCTGTAACTCGCCGCCCTGATCGAGTTCCCAGCGCATCACTTCAGCCCTTAGCCGATAGGCCTTGCCGGCGCTCTGCACAACCGCGCAATAGGTCGTGGTATCGCCGCCGAGGACGAGTGGAACGCCAACCAGGCCGTCGTTGCCGGTCATCGCGAGTTCAGCCGATGCGCCGTTTTGGGTGGTGAACATCAGCGAAACGGTACTCGTCGTCGGGAAATAGACATAATCCAGATTGTCACCGGGCTCATAGAGCTTCTGCCCGAGCTGCACGAAAACAAGTTCAAGATCGTCCAGCGGCCGCGCATATTCCACCGTCGAAAGGGCCCCCAGAATGCGGTTTTGCCGTGGGCTGTCGCTTAATGTCGAGGCCATGGCTTTTCTCCTGTGATGGGTATCATCGTGCCGGCAGGTGCGCAAGGAAATAGCGTGGCCCGATTGACGAACTCTAACGGCTGAATGATCCGTCATCTGTTGGGTAGCGCACATAGCGCGGCGCTGCTGCAAAAAAACATTCTCCTCGCGCTCAAAACGTGCCGGGAAAACAGTAAAGCCAAGCCCGCCGGCCGTTTTGGCGGGCTGGCCAACTGTTTTTCGCGGACGTTGTCGACGCTCGAGACTCTGACCATCCCCTGTTGCAGGGTGTGTCCGGCAACGCTCGCCCGGCAAGGCCCCTTACGTTACCGAATGTCCTTGCGCAGTGTCGCCTGCAGCGTGATTTCGGGAACACTGGCCAAGGCTTTCGACAACGGACAGTCGCGTTTGGCCGCCGCGGCGATTTCCTGGAACTGTGCTTCCTCAATGCCCGGTACTGCGGCCAGCATGGTCAGTGCGATGCGGTCGATGACGAAGCCTTCGCCTTGTTTAGACAGGCGCACACTAGCCGTGGTTTCGATGTCGGTGGTGGCCAGCCCGGCCTTGTCGCAGGCAAACGAAAACGCCATCGTGAAGCATGCGGCGTGGGCGGCCGCGAGAATCTCCTCGGGATTGGTGCCGCGCCGGTCATCTTCGAAGCGGCTGGCAAAGCCGTAGGGGTATTGCTTCAGGGCGCCGGTCTGGGTGCTGATCGAGCCCAGGCCCAGCTTGCCCTGGCCTTCCCAGCTCACACTTGCGGTTTTTTCACTCATGGCATGACTCCTCTTTCGGTTGGGGTTGGGGGTACGACGAGGGAATGAATGGCGCTGTCGTCAATCTCCTGGCAGGCGCTTCGATAAGCCGGGCTCGAACGGGGCGAAGGAAGCGGCGTTTTTCGCAATTTCAGAGCGCGGTGACTTCAGATCGGTTCCCAGCAGGGCGGCGAATTCTTCGGCCGGCACGGCGCGGCTGAAGAAGTGCCCTTGTCCTTCAGGGCAGTGCTGGGTTTGCAGGTAGGCGAGCTGTTGGCCGGTTTCGATGCCCTCGGCGACGACCTGCATCTGGAGACTCCTGCCCATCGCAATGATGGCGCTAACGATGGCCGTATCCTTGGTGTCGCTGTCGATGTCCTGCACGATCGTATGATCGATCTTCAGCGTGTCGATCGGAAAACGCCGCAGATAGCTCAGACTCGAATAGCCAGTGCCAAAATCGTCGACGGCAAGCATGACGCCGAGCGTCTTCAGTGCGCCCAGGGTCGTGGTCATCTGCGCCGTGTCGTGCAGAAGCGCGCTTTCCGTCAGTTCGAGTTCAAGGTGATGCGGAGCGAGGCCGGTATCGAGGAGGATATTGCGGACGCTGGCGAGAAAGTCCCGGTTATGGAGTTCGACTGGCGAGACGTTGACGGCGATCCGTTCAATGCACAGACCGTCGTGCAGCCAGGCGGCCATCTGCCGGCAGGCTTCGCGTAGCGCCCATTGACCAATCGGTAGAATCAGGCCGCAGCCTTCGGCGATGCCGACGAACTGCGCGGGAGAAACCAGGCTGTGATCGGCTTGTTGCAGGCGGAGCAGGGCTTCGGCTCCGGTAATGGCGCCGCTGTCCAAATTTACCTTCGGCTGGTAATAGAGGACGAACTGGCACTGATCGAGCGCGTGCGTCAGCACCTCCTCAACCGAGCGCCGCGCGGTCGCGCGGACGTTGATATTCGGCGTGTAGATCTGGTAGTTGTTGCGTCCGCTTCGTTTGGCGTGATACATCGCGACGTCGGCATTCTTGAGCACGGTCTCGACTTCCTTGCCGTCGTCGGGATAGACACTGATACCGATGCTCAGGGTGACCCGCAGCTCAAGGCCGCCGAGCCGGTGCGGCTTGGCCATCGTTTCGATCAGCTTCTTGGCGGTGCGGGCCGCGTCCTGCGCCGTCTCGACGTCGGCTAGCAGGACGATGAATTCGTCGCCGCCCTGGCGGCAGACGGTATCGGAGAGGCGCACGCAAGCTTGCAGGCGCTCGGCCGTCGACTGCAATAAGGCGTCGCCGATCGTGTGCCCGTGCGTATCGTTGATCTGCTTGAAGTGGTCGATGTCCAGATACATCAGGGCGACGCGCGTGCCATGCCGCTGCGCCAGGGCGATCGACTGCGCCAGCCGGTCGGTGAGTAGCGAACGATTCGGCAAACCGGTGAGATAGTCGTGTTCGGCCATATAGGCCATCTGCGCCGTGGCGCGCTCGGCATCTTCGGCCATCGTCTGGGCGCGTACCGCCGCGACAACGAGGTACTCGTTCGCTTCGCGCAATTGCGCGTTGGTTACCGCGCCCGGCTTGGCTTTGGCGCGGACGGTGTTGGCTCCGGCGCGGGATCTTTCCGGTTTCAAGCGCGTTGCCGGCGCTTCTGCCGTGGCCTCGACGGGCGGAGCACTCGCGCCTTTTTGGGCAGACAAAGGCTTCTTGCGGATCGCCACTTGGCTTAATCGACCGTGACGGACGTCGGAATCTTCGTCGGTCGCCCGCCGAGGAGTCCCTCGTAGTCGTTTACCGGGTCGCCGATGACGATGCCCGCGTCGGTGATCGCGAACCGCCGGATCTCGTCGCTGTGGGCGCTGCCGCGCACCTTGACGACGGCCATGACGCGCTCCAGGCGGCTGTCGACCTCAATGTAGCGTTGTACGATGATGGCATCGGTGAGAAAGGCCGACCCATAAGGGGAAAAGCGCAAATCGGTGTAGCGGTCTTCGAGTTCCGAGGTCAGTAGCACAGTCACGCCGAGGCCGGAGAGCACGGCAACCATGCGAAACAGCGACTCGCGAAAGTCTTCGCGAAAGGTCGGCGCGACCGCCAGTTCGAAGCCGGATAGCGAGTCGATCACCACCCGCGTGGCTTTCATCTTTTGAATCAGCGTGATCAGCTGCTGCACGATCTCGTCGATTGACAGATCCAGCGAGCGGGTATTGATCAGACCGATACAGCCGGCGCGTACCATATCGTCGATCGTGCGCGTTCGCGACCGACTCGGTGTCTGCTCGAACGCGACGATTACGCCCGGTTCGCCGAGGCGCACGCCTTCGGCGAGAAATGCGGTGGCGAGGATTGTCTTGCCCGAGCCGGACGGGCCGGCGACGAGCAGTGAATAACCCGAGGGCAGGCCGCCGCCGAGCATCTCGTCCAGGCGTGGCACGCCCATCGCCAGGCGCGCGTCGCTGCGCGGCGATGCGCTGGCCTCAGCTGTGGCGCTGCTATCGTCGCGGATGAGCGCCGAGGGAAAGATGCTGATTCCGGCCGGCGTGATGCGGAAGGTATGGACCCCCGGACTGGTTGCCTGGCCGCGCATTTTAAGTACCTGGATTTTGCGCACCATCGAATTGCGGTAAACGCTTTGTTCCAGCGACAGCAGGCCGTCGGCGACGGTGAATACGGCTTGCGCATCGCCCTCCGAGGAGTATTCGCCGATCAGGAAGGTCGTGGCCTGCCAGCCGGAGAGCTGCATCCCCAGTTGCTGGATGAACTGTTGCAGGCTGACTGTGCCTTTTTCCTGCTGTTGCCCTTCGAGCAGGACCGAGCGAAAAGAATCGACGAAGACCAGCCCCGGCGAAGTGGCTTCGACCTCCCGCGTGATACGTGCCAGCACCTGGGCGAAATCACCGCTCGACAGCTCGTCGTTCAGATTGACGAAGCGCACCGAGGTGTCAATCTTGTTGACGTCGAAGAAGGAAAATTGTTGTTGATAACGCAGCATCTTCAAGGGCGGTTCGCCGAGCGCGGTGAAGAACAGCGCCGGGCGCTCCGGCGTCGCCAGGGCGAACATGATCTGGTGCACCAGCGTCGTCTTGCCGGCGCCGGGCGACCCGACAATCAGGTTGAAGGAGAATTCTGGCAGCCCGCCGCCGAGAATCGCATCGAGTCCTGGCACGCCGGTGGCCAGGCGGTGGATGCTGACCTTGCCGGTCATGAGCCGGTGTCCTTGTCCGCGGGGCCCGCGGGGGGCGCCCAGACCGGGCCGAGCAGACGCTCGGTCAAGGATCTTCCAATCAAGCCAGTCAGCAGGTTGGTGAAGGTCACCAGCAGGCTAGAGCTTGCCTTCGTCGCGCTGGCCGTCTCGCGCTCGGCGAGGCGCGCCTGGAGACTGGCCAGTTGCGTCGCACGATCCTCCTGATCCCGGGTAATGGCTAGCCACGGGAAGTCAGTACTGGTCAAGTGCAGCGAGCGGCTAAAGAGGACGTCGACACCGCGCACGCCGATCACCGGGGAGAGGCGGGCGGCGACCTTGTGCCAAGTCGCGAGGGTAGCTTCGGCGATGGCGTTGGCGTCGGGCGCTCCGCCGGCGTGCTGCACCAGGGTTCTGTGTATCGCTTCGCGTTGCTGGTCGCTACTGGCGACGGGCTGCGGAATGGGAACGGCGCCAACCTGTGGGCTACGCGCGGCGACTCTCATCGAAGAATTGACGCGTCCCGCCCCCACTGGGGCGCCTCGTGAAGGATATCGACTCGGCATGATCGGCTCGCTGAAGGTTGGCATCGGTTTCTTTCAAAGGGGGCTGCCACTTTGTGCGCTATTCCATTTGGACGGGCGAGCGACGTTTCGGCATGCACGGTGTTGGGCTACGTGATGGAGCGTGACGCAATAAGTTGATGTGCTCCGTTCGGCAGCGCACATACGTCGTCCGGCGTCGGGAATAGTCTGATTGCCTGCCCGTAGCAATCCGGTTTCTCGGGTCGCGTGCCGGTCGCCGGGCCAGATTTTCATTCGACTGAAGCGACCGGTCCCATGTTCCGTCAATGCACAGGAGTTATTGCCATGGATGAGCAAAGTCATATCGTTAGCGGGATTTATACGAGCCGTGCCGAAGCCGATATGGTGCGTGACCGCCTGGTCGAGCGCGGCCTGCCGCGCGAACAGCTCGGTGTCGTCGCCAACGCCGAGGATTTCAGCAACAGCAAGATGGCGGTGGACGACAAGGTGCTTAAGGATGTACTGGTCGACGGTAGCGTCGGCGCGGCGGTCGGTACTGGCGTCGGTGCCCTGGCCGAAGTGGCGCTGGTCGCCGCCAACGTGACGCTGTTTGTCGCCAGCCCGCTGATTGCGCCGCTCGCCATGCTCGGCTGGGGGGCTGCCCTGGGCGGCGTGGTCGGCGCCGCCGCCGGTGCCAACAAGTCGGAAGTAAAGAAAGAAGGGAAATTCGCGGATCTGGTGCTCGACGCCATCCGCAGCGGTCACGTCGTGCTCGTCGCGCAGACCCGCACGGCGGCGGAAGCGGCCTTGGTGCGCGAGATCGTCGGCGATTCGGTCGCCGATCGAGTTTGATGCACGCGGCCTGAACCACGCGGCCGCGGCCATGGCACGGATGACTGGCGAGTCGCTTTCTCCCCGCTGAGGGGGAATGCTGCCGGCGATTGCCCGCACCGGGCGAGCAGGACCAAGTGGAGTGAGCAACGATGGATATCGGCATGATCGGCCTTGGCCGGATGGGTGCCAACATGGCGGAACGCTTGCGTCGCGGCGGCCATCGTGTGGTCGGCTTCGATCCGCAGGCGAAGCCTTTTCAGGCGGCGAACGCGCTGAAGGCAACGGGGACGGAGGCGATCGAATTTGCTGGTTCGGTCGAAACGCTGGTCGCCCTGCTGGCGCCGCCGCGTGCCGTCTGGCTGATGGTGCCGGCCGGCGACCCCGTCGATCAGACGATCGCCGAGCTTCTGCTCTGCCTGCTGCCTGGCGACGTGATCGTCGACGGCGGTAATTCCAACTACCGGGACAGCCAGCGCCGGGCCGAGACGCTCGCCGAGCGCCGCATCGATTTCGTCGATTGCGGCACCAGCGGCGGCGTGTGGGGGCTGCAGGAAGGCTACAGCCTGATGCTCGGCGGGACGGAAACGGTCCTCGAGCGACTGCGCCCGCTCTTCGCGACCCTGGCGCCGGCGGCGGACCGCGGCTGGGGGCGCGTCGGCCCATCGGGCGCCGGCCACTTCACTAAGATGATCCACAACGGCATCGAGTACGGCCTGATGCAGGCCTACGCCGAAGGCTTTTCGCTGCTGCAGCACAAGAAGGAATTCGATCTCGACCTGCACCAGATCGCCGACATCTGGCGTCACGGCAGCGTCGTACGCTCGTGGCTGCTCGACCTGACCGCTGCCGCCCTCGGCGAGAATCCGGCACTCGACGGCATCGCGCCCTTTGTCGCCGATTCGGGCGAGGGGCGCTGGACGGTCGTCGAAGCGCTCGAACTCGGCGTCGCGGCACCGGTGATCACGATGGCCCTGCTGGCGCGCCTGCGCTCGCGCGATCCAGCGTCGTTTTCGGACAAACTGTTGGCGGCGCTACGCCAGCAATTCGGCGGCCACGCCGTCACCAGGGAGCCGCCGCCAGCGCTCGGGAGCGATTGATCGTGCCGGCGAAGTCTTCTGCCAGGGGTTGCCTTTTCGTGATGTTCGGCGCGACCGGCGACCTGATGCGGCGCAAACTCCTGCCGGCGCTGTTTCAGTTGGCGACCGGCCATTTTCTGCCGAAGCACTACCGAATCATCGGCATCGCCCGCGATGCCGGCATGACCGACGCGTCGTTTCGCGCCTGGGCGGCGCAGGTGCTGGCCGACGCCGGCATCGCCGACGACGAGGCGCGCCGGCGCTGGTGCGATGCGCATCTGCACTATCAGAGCTTTGTCGGCCCCGAAGCGACCGACTTTACGCGGCTCGCGGCGCGTGTCGAGGAGGTCGAGCGTGCCGCCGATCTGCCCGGCAACCGGGTGCTCTATCTGGCGCTGCCGCCACAGGTTTTTCCCCTGGCCATCGGCGCGCTGGCACAAGCGGGCCTGGCGCATAGCCGCGGCTGGACGCGTCTGCTCGTCGAAAAACCCTTCGGTCACGACCTGGCCTCGGCACGCCACCTGAACGAGCTGGTGCACCGCCATTTCGACGAGACGCAGGTCTATCGCATCGACCATTACCTGGCCAAGGACACGGTGCAGAACCTGCTCGCTTTCCGCTTCGGCAACGCGCTCTTCGAATCGGCCTGGAACCGCGAGCACGTCAAGAGCGTGCAGTTGACCGTCGCCGAATCGCTCGGCGTCGAAGGCCGCGCCGCTTATTACGAGAAGGCCGGTGCCCTGCGCGACATCGTACAAAATCACCTGACCCAGTTGCTGACGCTGACGGCGATGGAAGTGCCGGCAGCTTTCGATGCCGACAGTATTCGTCAGGAGAAGATCAAGGTGCTGCGTTCGGTGCAGCCGATCGCTGCTGACGCGGTGGTGTTCGGCCAATACACCGCCGGCGGGCAAAGTGGCGGTAGCCTGCCTGGCTACCGGGAGGAGCCCGGCGTCGCCAGGGATTCGGCGGTCGACACCTTTGTCGCCCTGCGCCTGGCGATCGAAAACTGGCGCTGGCAGGGCGTGCCTTTCTACCTGCGGACCGGCAAGCGCCTGACGCGCCGTTCGACGCAGATCGTGATCGAATTCCGCGAGCCGCCGATCGCGCTTTTTCGCGCTATCGACTGCTGCACGCCGCATACCAACCTGCTGTCGATTAAATTGCAGCCGGACGAAGGTTTTAACCTCTCCTTCGACGTGAAATCGCCTGGCAACCGCTTGACGCTCGAAACGCGGCACATGGAATTCCGCTATGCCGAAGCCTTTGGCACGTCGCTCTCTGCCGGCTACGAAACCTTGTTGCTCGACGTTCTGGAGGGCGACCAGACGCTCTTCGTGCATGCCGACGAAACCGAAGCCTCGTGGCGTCTCTATGAGCCCTTGCTCTACCGCACGGTGCAACCCGCAGCTTATCCAGCCGGCAGTTGGGGACCAGCGGCGGCGGACAGCCTGCTGGCCGCCGGCGGCGCGACATGGTGCAATCGGTAAGACCCCGCCGGCCGGCCCGGCCCGCCGCCGACCGCAGCGCGCCAGCCGCGCAGCGCTGCCGCTGGCACGCACTAGCCGACGGCGCGGCGCTGCAGCAGGCCGCCGTCGAGTGGATTGTCGCGGCGGCGGCGGCGGCAGTCGGCGCCCGCGGGCAATTTCATCTGGTGCTCGCCGGCGGCGAAACGCCGCGCGGTGTCTATCAAGGACTACGGCAGGTGGCGACCGATTGGCGCACCTGGCACATCTACTTTGGCGACGAGCGCTGCCTGGCGCCGGACGACGCCGCACGCAATTCGCGCATGGCCGGCCAGGCCTGGCTCGACCACGTGCCGATTCCGGCCGCGCAGGTCCATGTCATCCCGGCGGAGCTGGGTGCCGTGGCTGCGGCGCAGGCATATGCCGCGAGCCTGGGTGGGGTCGGCGACTTTGACCTCGTCTTGCTTGGACTGGGCGAAGATGGCCACACGGCGAGCCTGTTTCCCGGTCACGATTGGGGCACGGCACCCGGCGCGCCGGATGCGCTGGCTGTCGGCGATGCCCCCAAGCCGCCGGCCGGGCGCGTCTCGCTGTCCGCCGCTCGCCTGAGCCGCGCGCGGCAAGTGCTGTTTCTCGTGGCCGGTACGGGTAAGGGCGGCGCGTTGGCCGACTGGCGCAGCGGCAAGACCATCCCGGCGCGCAGCATTGCCCCGCCAGCCGGCGTCGACGTGCTGCTGGCCGTGCGGTGCCGTACAGACGCTGCGGCGCGTAGCGGCTAGTCTGGAACACTGATGGTAACGTCGGTGCAAGCGCTGGTGCTCGCCCTTCAGCGACTGCCGGGAACTGACGATAGGTGCAGGAATTCCAAGAGCGATGCAACAGCACCGCCAATCCATTTTAGATGAGGGAAGCGTCATGCCGCAACGCAATATCGTCAATCACCGGATCATCCTGAACTCGCGTCCGGTCGGCGAACCGACCACGGACAATTTCCGCCTTGAACAGCTGCCTGTGCCGCCGCTCATGGTCGGGCAAGTGCTGCTGCGCACGCTCTATCTTTCGCTCGATCCCTATATGCGGGGCCGCATGAACGATGCGCCATCGTACGCTGCACCGGTGGCGCTCGGCGACGTGATGGTCGGCGGCACCGTCTCGCGCGTCGAAGCGTCCTTGCACCACGACTACAAGGCGGGCGATCTGGTGCTCGGTTTTGGCGGCTGGCAGAGTTTTGCCGTTTCCGACGGCGTCGGGCTCACGCGCCTGACCAAGCTCGATGCGCGCATGACGCACCGCTCGCTCGCCCTCGGTGTGCTCGGTATGCCGGGTTTTACCGCTTACATGGGCTTGCTGGACATCGGCCAGCCGAAGGCGGGAGAAACCGTCGTCGTCGCCGCCGCGAGCGGCGCGGTTGGCTCGGTAGTCGGGCAGATTGCCAAACTCAAGGGGTGCCGCGCGGTCGGCATCGCTGGCGGGGAAGAAAAGTGCCGCTTCGTGGTCGACGAACTGGGTTTCGATGCCTGCATCGATCACCACGGCGCCGATCTTCCCGGGCGTTTGGCGGCCGCCTGTGCGAAAGGCATCGACGTTTATTTTGAGAGCGTCGGCGGCACGGTTTTCGACGCCGTCCTGCCGCTGCTCAACCCGCGTGCCCGCATTCCCCTGTGCGGGCTGATCGCCCACTACAACGACACAGCGCTGCCGCCCGGCCCGGACCGCCTCGGCCTGCTGACCCGGACGATGCTCACCCGGCGCATCAAGATGCAGGGCTTCATCATTTTCGACGATTACGGCGCTCGCTACGGCGAATTCTTCAGCCAAATGAGCACCTGGCTCAAAGAGGACAAGATCAAGTTTCGCGAACATCTTGTCGATGGCCTTGAGAATGCCCCGGAGGCTTTCATTGGACTGCTCAAAGGCAAGAATTTCGGCAAGCTGCTGATTCGCGTCGCCCCAGACGACGTCCCGCCCGTCCATCGCTGACAGGAGAAGACATGAACATCCTCATGGTGCTGACCTCGCACGACCAACTGGGTAATACCGGCAAGAAGACCGGCTTTTGGCTGGAAGAGTTCGCCGCTCCCTATTACGTGTTCAAGGACGCTGGCGCGCTCGTCACGCTGGCTTCACCGCTCGGCGGGCAGCCGCCGCTCGACCCAAAGAGCGATGACCCGACGGCGCAGACCGACGCGACCCGCCGCTTTCAGGCAGATGCCGCCGCGCAGGCCGTGCTGGCCGGCACGCTCAGGCTGGTCAATGTTGCGGCGGAGAATTTCGACGCGGTGTTTTACCCCGGTGGACATGGGCCGCTGTGGGATCTGGCGGAAGACGCGTCGTCCATCGTCCTGATCGAGACCATGCTGGCGGCGGGCAAGCCAGTCGCCGCCGTCTGCCATGCGCCCGGTGTGCTGCGCCATCCAAAAGCCCCCGACGGCAGGCCCTTGGTGCGGGGCAGGGCGGTCACCGGTTTCACCAACAGCGAGGAGCAGGCGGTCGGACTGACGCTGGTCGTCCCGTTTCTGGTCGAGGACATGCTCAAGGAAAACGGCGGAAAATATTCCAAGGTGGCCGACTGGCAGCCGCATGTCGTCTGCGATGACTTGCTCATCACCGGGCAGAACCCGGCCTCTTCCGAGCCGGCCGCCCAGGCCTTGCTGGAACAACTCGGGCATCGTCCCCCTGTTGCGGCGAGGCCGTAAGCCGTTCACTTGTCTGCGGTGGTAACAGCGTCCTGGCGATACCGCACGTCCGACAGCAGCCGGTCCAGTTCGGTCTTGACCACGGCATAGCACTCGCAGGCGTGAGTCGCCAGTCCAGCGCGGTCGAGTACGGCGATGTGGCCGCGCCGATAGCTGATCAAACCGGCGCGCTGCAGGTTCCCGGCCGCCTCCGTGATGCCTTCCCGGCGCACGCCGAGCAGGGTGGCGACGAGTTCCTGCGTCATCACCAGTTCGTTCGACGGCAGGCGATCGAGCGTCAGCAACAGCCAGCGGCATAGCTGCTGCTCCACCGAATGGTGCCGGTTGCAAGCCGCCGTCTGCGACATTTGCGTGATCAGCGCTTGCGTGTAGCGCAGCAGCAAGCGCTGCAGCAAGCCGCCGCGATTGAATTCCTGCAACAGCTTGCGACGTTCCAGCCGATAGGCGTGGCCAGCCGTCTGCACGACGGCCGAACTGGGCGTGGTATCGCCGCCCATGAACAGCGAAATGCCGACGACGCCCTCGTTGCCCACACCAGCGGCTTCGGCCGAGGCGCCGGTGGCCATCACGTAGTGGAGCGAGACGATGGAGGTGGTCGGGAAGTAGGCGTGCTGCAACTGCTCGCCGGGGTCGTAGAGCATGTCGCCGAGGCGCAGCGGAACAAGTTCGAGGTGTGGCGCCAGGGACTCGAAGTCCGCCGCCGGCAAGGCGGCGAGAAGGTGGTTTTGATTCGGACTCGGGGATGTCATCGCTGCTCGTCCAGTTCTACAGAGCTATGGCTTGGCGGTCAGTTCGACGCCGATACCGCGGTAACCGATAAAGCGGGCCGAGCGGTCGAACATCGGTTCGCCGCTCACCTGGAACGTCTGCAGTGTTCCGTCGCTACGGGTGCGGCTGAAGACGAAGTCGAGGAAGGGCTGGCGGGCGGCAATGGTCGCCTGCAACACCGCCCGCTCGGTTTCGTTCCAGCCTGCCGCCGGCAGCGTGGCGGCCTCGCCGGCCAGCGGCTCCACCTGGATACCGAGCATTTCCAGCACCGGCCCGGAGACCTTGGTGAAGTGCATCTGCTCGTCCTGCTCCCAATACCAGTCGGAAGCCAGTTCGGTCAGGCTGCGGTAGCGCGCTTCGCTTTCGCGCAGTTCGGCGGTACGTTCGGCGACCGTTTGTTCTAAGACCTTGTTGTAATCCTCGAGTTTCCTGTAGAGCAGTCGAACTTCAAGCATGTTGCGGATGCGCGTCCTCACTTCGACTAGATCGAACGGCTTGCTGATGAAGTCTCGTGCGCCGGCCTGCAGGGCGCGCAGCTTGTGGCCCGGCTGGGCGGTGATGACGAGCACCGGCAGATAATTGTCCGTGGCATTGGCCTTTAGACCTTCCATGACCTGGAAACCATCCATGCCCGGCATCTGCAGATCAAGCAGGATCAGGTCATAGTGATTCTTACGGTGCAGCGCGCAGACTTCGAGCGGATTCATCGTCGAGGCGACGTTGGAGTAGCCGGCCTCGCTGAGCAACTGCTCGAGCAGACTGACATTGGCCTCCTGGTCGTCAACAATGAGGATGCTGGCGTGCAGGATTTCGGACTTGGTAATCATTGGATGGGTTCTTTGTTGGTGCCGGAGCGGGCCGCTTGCGTCTGGGCGAATTCGAGTGCCACGTCGAGGGTCGCCAGGAACTCGCCGACCTTGATCGGCTTGGTGAGATAACGAAAAAATCCGGCTGCCAGCCCTTGGTC
>Ga0209125_1001207_pt1 | contig 25669 bp, 24 predicted proteins | sample BarGraIncub1131A_FD_184503 | JGI IMG/M metagenome (GOLD analysis project Ga0209125, IMG submission 184503) | Arctic peat soil microbial communities from Barrow, Alaska - Barrow Graham LP Incubations 11-31A (SPAdes) (version 2) | ecosystem: Environmental > Terrestrial > Soil > Wetlands > Peat... | reverse complement strand
TCCGCCGCAGCCATGACTGGCTCATCTTTTGCAAGGCTGACGATAAGTACTTGGAAGGGGGCAACGGCCTTAGGCCAGATTGGACCCCATTGGTCGTGGTGTAGCTCAATGATCGATGCCATTAATCGGCCGATACCGATTCCATAACACCCCATGATGGCGGGTTGTTGTTTCGATGTTTCATCGAGATACTTGCAGCCCATGGACTCAGAAAATTTAGTGCCGAGCTTGAATATATTACCGAGTTCGATCCCGCGCGTGCTTGTGAGTTCATTTCCGCAGCTTGGACAGCTACAGCCGCTGTCGGCCTGGGCAATATCAGCAACTTCAAAACCTGCAGAAAAATCACGAGCCGGAATACAGTGAAGGTAATGGAAGCCTTCTTCATTGGCTCCGATAACGACATCTTTTGCTGCTGCAATTCCTTCGTCCAGAATGACCCGAGTGTTGTTACAGGCGATTGGAGCTGCATAACCTGGGACCATGCCAGATTTTAGGATCAGAGCTTCATCAGCAGGCAGAAGTTGTTTTGCTTTCAACAGATTGCGCAGCTTGACTTCCGAAAGTTCCAAGTGGCCAGGAACGAGCGCAGTGACAAGCTTTCCATCCACATCGAAAAATACACATTTTGCAGTGGACTTTTCGGGAACATTGAGAAAATTTGATACCTCTTCGATACTTTGCTTGTTCGGTGTCGCAATCTTTACTAGCTCGGCGTCAGAGCCTTGGTGTGGCTGGCGGGAGAAAGAGGCAATTTCACGGTTTGCCTGTAGACCACAGGATTTGCATAGGATGAGGTAGTCCTCGCCATTTGCAGTGTCAAGCATAAACTCATGAGCAACCTTGCCGCCCATAATCCCTGTATCGGATTGAACAACCACGGGATCAATCCCTACCCGGCGGAATATACGAATATAGGCGTCGTACATTCGCTGATAAAATTGATCCAAGTCTTCCTGGGAGCTATGGAAACTGTAGGCGTCCTTCATGATGAATTCGCGGACACGGATCAGGCCACCACGTGCGCGGGCTTCATCGCGGTATTTGATCTTGAACTGGTACAGCATGAAGGGAAGCTGCTTGTATGAGCTAAGCATGGAGCGGACCAGATCAGTGACAGCCTCCTCGTGGGTCATTGCAAGAACCATCGGATGACCTGTTCGATCCTGAAAACGGAGAAGTTCGTCGCCAATGGCTTGGTAACGACCCGATTCGGACCAAAGTTCAGCTGTCTGAACCAAGGGAAGATCCATCTCCAACCCAGTTAGTTCATTCATTTCACTACGCACGATATCTTCGATTTTGCGCAGAACTTTTAGCCCCATCGGCAAAATGGAGTAAATGCCTGTTGATGACTGCTTGACAAAGCCACCGCGCAGAAGGAAAATATGTGAAGGAAGTGTCGCGTCGGAAGGTACTTCCCGGAGGGTGTTATAGAAATACTTGGAAACTTTCATGAAGCGAATTTAGCCATTTTCGGATCAATTAGGACGAATTCTCTGATTCTGTCCTATTTCACCACTCAAAATGACAGTAGGCCAAATTGTACCAGCCCAAAAAGATGAATTTCGAGACAAAATGAAAAAGGTTGGATAAATTAAGTAAACTCAGTGAAACTGGAGTCAATATTCGACATGGAAACCTGCCCTTACACTAATCTTGAGATTCAACGAAGCCCCGTTTGGGTCGATGTTCCTCTTGATGACGACTACAAGGTCGATTATTTCTTTGTGGGGTCAAGTATCCTCGTTGCCGTTGGAGTTGGGCATGTCACCGCAAAAGGGGTGCGAAAAGCAGGTCTATTCGAGGAAATATTGATTCGGGAAACTTTGGATACCACCCATGAGTGCATCTTTTTAGTCGATATTACCCAAATTACAGCACTTGATGGCGATGCTCGTGAAATTTACCGGCAACGGGTTCAAGATCGAGCCGTATTTGATGCCGTCATTTTTTATGGGGCTTCCAGCTTTTTGCGAATGAGCATTCAATTGGCCAAGAAAATCCACCTCGTGGATCGTTCGGTCTTAGTTGTTGAAGATTATCACCAGGCTATCAATCTCGCCTCCAAAATTTTGAAAAAACGCGAAATTGAGCGTGATGTCAAAGATTTAACTGCAAAAACAACCCATAATAGTCCTTTAGTTGAAATTGAAGAGGGCGGAGCAATTGGAGAGCTTAGGCAGTACGGGACCTCCACTTATCATATCCGCTGCAAAGGTCATCTGGAGGGAACATTGATTGTTTCACTCGCGGAGGCTATTCTGGTGCGGTTACGGGCAAATCCAGAGCGACCTAAAGGGTGTGTTCTTTTGTTTGATTTTGGTGAAATTTCGGGTTTTTCCTTTCAAACACGGCGTCAATATGTGGAGTCATTACGGCGAATCCATGCCGAATTCCCAATAATCCATGTATACAATTACCGAGTTTCAACCTTGGTAACCGCTGCAATCAATTTGTCCAAGATACTTCTCCCATTCCCTGTAAGTTTGCTACAGCAGGAAGCTGATCTAATTCGGCAATTGAACCAACTCCCCAGTCAGCTTGCGCTCGCCCAGGATATATCCAACAGGAAAAAGCAAGGGCAACTTTCTCCCGAAGCTCGGCTTCTTGATTTTATTACCGCAGCAAGATGGGATATACCTGGAAAATTGGTAATCCCTGCTTCAATGGATGCCTGCGCTCCGATGTACACAATTTACGAGGCCTTCTCGCTCATTAAGCAGGATCTTGATGAAGTCATTCAAATGCGGATTCGTCAAGAGCAGGATCTTCGACGCTTAGCGACTGAAGCACAAGCAGCAACAAAGGCCAAGACAGAGTTCCTAGCGACAATGAGTCATGAAATTCGCACTCCTCTCAATGGTGTCATTGGGGTCACCGAGCTTCTTTTGGCTGGCAGTTTGGACCATGAACAAAGGCAACATGCTGAAATGATCCGAAACAGCGGTGGGCATCTAATGACAATCATTAACGATGTGCTCGATGTTTCGAAGATCGAATCAGGACGGCTCGCTTTGGATCTAGAGCAATTTAACTTGCAAAAGACACTTGAGCAGTGCATGGATTCATGGACTATACTTGCAAAGAAAAAAAATATTGGGTTGCATTGCTTCGTAGCAACCGACGTACCCACTTTTGTAATTGGTGATGTTGGCCGCTTTAGGCAAATTCTCACAAACCTAGTGAGCAATTCGCTGAAATTTACGGAAAAAGGCAACATATCTGTTCATGTCAAAATCCTTTCATATGAAATGGATGGGGTTCGAATTCATTGTGAAATTCATGACACAGGGATTGGAATTCCCAAGGATAAGCTGCATCTATTGTTCAAGCGCTTTCAACAGATCGATATGGGAAATACCCGTAAGTACGGTGGGTCAGGCCTCGGGCTTGCAATATCACGGCAACTTGCGGTTTTGATGGGCGGGGATATTGGAGTAGAAAGCGAAGAATCTGTTGGTTCGGTATTCTGGTTTACGGTCCTTTTTCAGCTTCCGCATGTTTCAAATGGCCAAAGCCAGCAAATCGGAGACCAAGACACCCAAGGTGCCGAACAGAATTTGAACAAAGAAATGGGCAATTTGAGAGTACTGGTTGTTGAGGATAATCTCATCAATCAGAAGGTCGTCGTAAGCCTGCTCAAAAAGTTCGGAATTGAGGTCGACATCGCCAATAACGGACAAGAAGCGTTAGAAAAAATGAAACGACATGGGTTCGACGTTGTTCTTATGGATTGCCAGATGCCCACAATGGATGGTTATGAAGCGACAGAGCGAATACGGAATGGCGAAACGGGAAAAGTACATCGTGATGTCCGAATTATAGCGATGACCGCAAATGCAATGTCCGGTGATCGAGAACGGTGCCTTTCTACAGGTATGGATGATTATCTCTCAAAACCGTTAACATTAAATGCACTCAAACAAGCCATGAAGCGGAGTTTAGTGGAGAGATAAAGCGTGATCAGTATCACAAGTGACCTTTGAAATATTTCAAAGAAATGGCATATTGACAAAAAAGTTTCATTTGGATTTTCATGATCGGAAACATAGAATCACAACTCAACGGACTGATCGCCAAGCGTGGTGCTTTGTTTGCCGTTTTGCTTGATCCCGATACATCGGATCAGGGGGCGCTCTTAAAAGCAGGCATGATGGCCGTCGAAAATGGGGCTGATCTACTACTTGTTGGTGGCTCCTTCATGGGGAATCCGAACCTCCCAAAGCAAATCCTGGAACTCAAGTCGAAGCTTGCTGTCCCAGTAATTCTGTTCCCTGGCGGATCTTCGCAAGTTGTTCCTGGCTTCGATGCGATACTTTTTACAACTTTAGTGAGTGGCCGTAATCCGCAATACCTGATAGAAGAACAGGTGCGGGGCGGAGTTCTCATTAAAGCCTATGGAATTGAAGCAATACCAACGGCCTATGCCTTGGTAAACAGTGGCCGACCAACTGCGGTCGAGTACATTTCAAATACGAGGCCAATTCCGGCTGATAAGCCTAAATTGTCCATGGTGCATGCAATTGCGGCTGAACTGATGGGTATGCGATGGATATATCTCGAGGCAGGGAGTGGTGCCGATCATCCTGTGCCAGTCGAACATATCGCTTATACTAGGAAGGCAACAGGGCTAGGCATCATAACTGGTGGCGGCTTGGTTACCCCAGAGATGGCCTCGCAACGGGTTTTGGCGGGGGCCCATGTAATCGTGACCGGCACAATCTGGGAAAAAGTGAACGATCCGGTACTTGTTCGTGAATTTGCCTCGGCGATTCATGTAAAAGGCTAAATCCCGAAGTAACCACTCCTGTTTCGCTGAAAGACTACTTTTGAGTGGCCTGTTCTTACACCTTTGTATACACAAATTGCGTTAAAATCGCAAATCTATTCCGTATTTTTGATCTATATTTGGGTCTGCAATTGTTATTTTCCGTACTCGAAGTATTGGAATAGTTATCGCGTAAAACCTTGGGACTGGCAATAAGCACAGCCCATTTCTCCTGAAGTGAGGATAGAATGAGAGGAATGAAAACCACTGCCTTGGGTATTTCCTTGGCTTTGACCACGCTTCTGATGTTTTCAGGCTGCGGAAGTAAAAAGACCGATTCCCAAGACAATTCTTCTGGGTTTCCACGTAGCAAGACTCTCTATCTAGGTGGTTCGCAGTGGGGTGACCCCAATTCGTTCAACCCTCTCGCTGATAGTCCGGCTTGGCCAGTTAATGACAAATTCAATGTCATGTACGAGCCTCTTCTTGCCTACAATACGCAAAGCGGCCAGTTTGAGCCAATTTTAGGACGTCTTGTTTCCCAAAATTCTGATAGTGTCGTCGTTATCCTCAATCCCGCTGCGAAGTGGAGTGATGGCAAGCCAGTTACTTCTGTGGATGTGAAGTTCATCTTCGAGCTAGGCCGTCGCTACAAGAGTGCGCCCACAACCTATGCCCTCGACTTTATTTCCGAAATCAAGGTATCCCAGGTTGATGAAGCTGGAGTGAAGGCCGAGCAGTTGACTTTTGTTGTGAACAAAGCTGGCCGTAACAATCCTCTAGTCGTAATGGATCTCCTACAAGGAATCCGAATTGTCCCAAGCCATGTTTTCGAACCTAAGCTTGCGGCTATCGCTGACCAATCCCAGGCTCTTTCCGACATTCAGAAATTGAAGATTGATTCTGTGCCAGTGGTTTCAGGCCCATACACTCTGATCTCCTATTCCAATGAGAAGATTGTACTCAAGCGTCGTGATGATTATTGGGGAAATGCAGCTCTTCATGCTGGCAAAATGCCAAAGCCTGAGTTTATCATCCACCCAATTTTCAAGAGCAATGACCATTTCTCAATTGCACTTCAGAAAGGTGATCTCGATGCCTCTCAGACTTTCATTCCACGGATCTGGCTTAAAGCCAAGGAAGGCGTGAAGACTTGGTATGCCAAGGAGCCTTACTTTGTTCCAGGTGCGATTCCTATGATTTTCCTCAACAATACCAAGTACCCAATGACCGACCGCAACTTCCGTCGTGCAATGGGTTTCGCGCTGGATTACAAGGCGATCAAAGAACTCGCAGTCTCTGGCTATAGCCCAGATATCAAGCCAGGAATCATCATGTCCATGGGCGTTGAAAGCAAATATTACAATGACGAAGACGCAAAGAAATTCGGTACAACTTTTGACGCAGCTCAGGCCAAGAAAATACTTACCGCAGCTGGATACAAGTCAATCCTAAAGGCGGATGGATCACTTGACTCCATGGTTGACGCAAAGGGCAAACGTGTTCCTACTCTCTATATCAAATGTCCTGCAGGCTGGTCTGACTGGGAAGCAATTGTCAAGATCACCGTAAAGAGCTTTAGAAATGCCGGAATTGATGTTCGCGAAGGTTTTGTGGATGCAGGTCTCTATTGGCAGTCTCTCCCAACAGGTGATTGGGATTTGATCCTTCACAAGCCAGCATCGAGCGTGTCTCCTTCCTTGCCATGGAGTCGTTTTGAGGCTGTGATGTCTTCCCGTAACTGGGCTAAGGTTGGTGAAAAGATGAATGAGAACCAGGGTCGATACAATCAGCCAGGCTCCAAGAATTTCAATCCAAAGGTGGATAGCCTTTTGAAGGTCATTCCAACCATTTCTGATACCGCTGCTCTCAAGACCGCTTACCGTGAATTGAATGTGATCTTCATGGAAGATCAGCCTGTTCTACCTCTATGTTACTTACCAGAACAGTTCTATCAGTTCAGCGATAAGACATGGACAAATTGGCCTACAGAGACCAATCCCTACGCTCCCCCACAGCTTCCTTGGGTTGGCGCGGGTATTAAAACTCTGTGGAATCTTGAACTAGCAAAGTAAAGGTTTAAAATGTTCAAGAATAACCCAACCCTGCGATACATTTCCCATCGGGCAGCCTGGTATTTCCTGACTTTCCTGGTGGCGGTTACCATCAACTTCTTCCTGCCTAGACTTGGTACGGCCAACCCTGTGGATATCATCATGGGCAAGGTCGGTACGGGTCTTGACACCGAGGCGGCAAAGGACAAAGAAGAATCCTACCTTAAGGAATTCGGACTTGTCGAGGTAAACGATCAGGGCGAACTTTTGCGCGACGAAGCTGGTAAGCCAGTGAAAACAAGCAATATTAAGCAGTTTGGTCGGTATTTGGTGATGTGCTTCCAAGGCGACTTGGGTACCTCATTCCTAAATTACCCGAAGAAGGTCACGGAGATCATCAAAGATGCTCTCCCGTGGACTCTCGCACTGCAGATTCCGACGATCATCTTTGGGTGGATAGTTGGAAATTTGTTAGGAGCACTTGCCGCTTATCGACGAGGGGTTTTTGACAGGATATTTTTCCCTGTTGCCTTGGCAATCAGTTCAATACCATTCTTCGCATTTGGCATGCTACTTGTCTATGTCTTTGCGATCAATCTGGGCTGGTTTCCTGCAATGGGCGGATACGCCGGTGACTTGATTCCTAGTTTTAGTTTGACGTTCTTCAAATCTGCAGCCTATTTCTATGTGTTGCCTTTCTTGTCCATTTTCCTCATCTTAGCGGGTGGACAAGCAATCGGAATGCGTTCCATGGGCATCTATGAGCTTGGGACTGATTATATCAAGTGCGCAAAGTGGTTTGGCATCAAAGAGAACAAGGTTCTCATGTACCTTTTCCGTAACGCCATGCTTCCTCAGTTGACTGGCCTAGCTCTTTCCTTAGGTTCCATGATTGGTGGAGCTCTCATTACTGAGATGATCTTCTCCTATCCTGGCCTTGGAATGGCTATTCTCACTGCTGTGCAGGGAAATGACTACCCACTTATTCAGGGCTGTACTTTGCTCGTGACTGTCAGCGTGCTAATTGCCAATTTTACGGTGGATATTCTCATTGGATTCTTGGATCCACGTGTGAGAGCCGGTAATCAAATGGGAGGCAAATAACTAATGAAACTCTTGATGAATCTTCTCAAATCCCCGTCGTTCCTCTTGGGTGCGGGACTCTTTTTTCTCACAATTCTGTTCGCTGTTGTTGGTCCATTAGTTTACCATATTGACCTGAATACAACAGCAGGCTCCTATCTGCCCCCTGACAGTCAGTTCCGTTTAGGTACAGACAATCTTGGTCGCGATGTGATTGCTATGCTGATCTCGGGGTTACGTTCCTCTCTCTATGTTGGCTTCCTTGCTGGGACAATTGCAACAGTTGTCGGGACATTCCTTGGTGTATACGCAGGCTTCAAGGGTGGATGGATAGATGATATTATCAATCTTGTAACCAATCTGTTCCTTGTGATTCCGACGTTTGTTGTACTGATTCTAATCTCATCAAGCTTGAAGGATGGTCGCTCATTGACCTTGATTGGGTTAATTATCGGGATGACGACTTGGACCTGGTCAGCGCGAGCAGTCCGTGCCCAATCTGCTAGCCTTAAGAGCCGTGACCATATCGCATTGGCTAGAATAAATGGAGCTGGTACGTTTACAATTTTGGTGAAGCACATATTACCATACATCGCGTCCTATGTTTTCATGGTGTTTATTCTGCAGGTTGCATCAGGCATTCTTTCAGAGGCGTCCATTTCGATGATTGGCTTAGGCCCATACGAAACAGTCTCGCTTGGAACGATTCTCAATGATGCAATGCGGAATGAGGCACTAGGTGATGGCGTTTGGTGGGCATTCATGCCTGCAACAGCGATTATAACAATGATTGTATTTGCTCTCTATGTAATTAACACCTCTATGGAAGGTGTGTTCAACCCCCGCTTGCGGAAGTAGGACCTCACATGTCTACATTTGAAGTTGAAAATCTTAGTTTACACTACCTGACCCGTTTTGGACAGAAAATTCCAGCGGTATCCGATGTTTCTTTTACGATGAAGCAGGGTGAAATTCTCGGCATCGCTGGAGAATCAGGATGTGGTAAGTCAACACTTGTTAATGGGTTGATGGGTTTGTTCATTCCTCCATTGTACCCAACATCAGGTGATGTTCGCGTGAGTGGTGAGTCATTGATGAACCGTAGCCCCGCTGACATTCGTCAAAACATCCTGGGCCGCAAAGTTTCTATGATCCCACAGGGTGCATTCAATGCTTTAAATCCAACCCGTAGAGTTAAAGATATTGCTGCTGACATGATTTCTAGCCATGAACAAGGTGGCAATAAAAAAGAAATCAATGAAAGGCTGCGTTCTCGCTTTGATCTGTTCGGGATGGATACTGAGAAGATTTTGAATTCATTCCCAATACAGTTGACTGCAGGTGAACGTCAACGTTCGGTGATTGGGATTGCAACCCTTCTTAACCCACAGATGGTTATTGCTGACGAACCAACTTCAGCTTTAGATGTTACGACTCAGAAAAGTGTGATTCGAATGATTTTCGATCTTCTGGATAAGAAGGTCTTTTCGACGATGATTTTCATCACGCATGAATTGCCTTTACTTCGTCATGTTGCCGATAATATCGCCATCATGTATGCTGGAGAATTTGTTGAAAAAGGAACGGCGGAACAAATTGTATTTGATCCACGGCATCCTTATACAAAGGCTCTCATGGGAGCGATGCTAAGTGCCGAAGAAGGCCAGCGTCAGAAGAAACCAACAGCTATCGAAGGTGCCCCACCAAGCTTAGCGAATCTTCCTCATGGTTGTCGTTTTGCCGCACGTTGCCCTATGGTCCGTCCTGAGTGTAAACAGAATAAACAAGAAATCCGCATTGTCGGTGGCCGTCAGGTGAGGTGCGATTATGCAGTCTGATAAAGCTGTTTTTAGTGCAAAGAATGTTGTCCGTACTTTTGGTCATGGAAAAACACTGGTCAAGGCTGTTGACGATGTCAGTTTTGAAATTGGTGATGGCGAGATTGTATCAATCGTTGGTGGATCTGGTTGCGGAAAAAGCGTCCTTGCAAAGATTATGCTTGGACTCTATGAGCCAACGTCAGGTGAGTTTTCCTATTATGGGAAAAAAATCACAAATCTGAAAGATCACTGGAATGATGTTCAATCTGTTTTCCAGGATCCGTTCAGTTGCTTCAATCAATTTTTTACGATTCGCTCACAGCTTAAGGATGCTTTTGGTATTCTAAAGAATAAGCCATCTAAAGATGAGATTGATGCTCGTGTAGATGCGGCTCTACTCGCAGTTAACGTCACTCCATCAGATATTGAAGGTAAGTATCCGTTTGAGCTTTCGGGTGGTCAGATGCAGCGCATGCTCCTCGCGCGTATCTTTGCATTGCGTCCTAAAGTGTTGATCGCTGATGAACCAACATCCATGGTTGATGCCTGTGTTCGTGCTGGTATTCTTGAGTACCTGATGAAGCTTAAACAAGAACTGAAAATGACTATTGTTTTTGTTACCCATGACATTGGTCTTGCGTATTATGTAAGTGATCGACTATTTATTATGCACGAAGGTAAAATTGTCGAGCAAGGCACACCTGATGATGTTGCTCTTCGACCAAAAAGCCCTATCACGATCCAGCTTCTTGAGGATATTCCTGAGATTCACAAAGAGTGGCTTAAGCGCTAACTTGCTCTGTCACTAATTTTTTAGCCCCTGGTGTCCAGGGGCTTTCTTGTTTTGAGGTTGTAAAGCGTTAAACGCAGCAATGCGATGCATCATTTTTTGCTATACGCTTGCCATCAGCAATAACTTTACTGAACGTATCTTGCGCGATTCGGTCACGGCCTGGTTCTAGCTCAACAATGGAAGCGCTACAAGTCAATAATGGAAAACGCTGCAGATCTTCGCTGCCTCGTGCTTTAGCTAGTATATACCCCTGTGTCCTGTCTTCGCTATCGTAGAAGGGCTTGACATTTTGGGTGAACGCTTGCAAGGCTTTACTGACAAGTTCTAGAACGTACGGAAGCTCAAAATTTTTGAATGCAACAAAAAAATCATCACCTCCAATATGCGCAATGAGATTTGCACCTGAAATCTCCTTAAGTAATTCAGCCACAAGAAGAATTACTCGATCACCTTGACGAAAGCCATAGCGGTCGTTAAATGGCTTAAAATTGTCAATATCAAGATAGACCAAGTGGAATAATTCATTCATTTCACTCAAGCATTGACTAACAAATTCAAAGATGATGTTGTTGCCGGGAAGGCGGGTAAGGGGGTTTTGATCCCTAGCGATTGTGATGTTCTTTTCATGCAGAATACTTAAAAGCGAGTGTGCACTCAATACCCCAATATAGCGCATCTGTTCTGTAACCAAAAGACAATCGGCACCATTGCTTAGACTGTACACTTCAAGGATTTTTTCTGCAGGAGTTGAGCAATCAATAATCGGCATTGCATCCACAAATTGCATTAAACTCTGCTTCGCTGAAGCATTCTGGAGCAATTCTCGTCCAAAACGGGAATATGCATATCGTTTGAACTGGCATTCCCGAACAATTCCTATGGGCTCTCCAAAGAGGTTCACTACAGGGATAAAGCTCAAGTTGTTGTGTTGGAATAGGAAAAAGACGTCAAAAATATTGGAATCAATTCGGACGGGACTGATATTTTCAATGCGCGATTGTGTGAGGCTTCGGTCGGTATGGCGATGACGAAAATTTTGTTGGGAGAGCGTCGCAATGACTTGATAGTGTAGTGCGAGTTTAGTCATGTCTGTTTGAGGGCGCTCAACGAGGTACCCTTGTATCAAATCACAGCCGAGTTCAAGGCATTCGTAATACTCTTGAATGGTCTCTACACCCTCCGCAACGACTAGACTCCCCATTTGATGAGCCGATTGTACAAGGTTGTTGACAAAATTCTTCTTTTTCAAGTCAGTCGAAATATCCTGAATAAAAAAACGGTCCACTTTAATGAATGCAGGATCTGTGTAATACAAAAGCTGAAGCCCTGAAAAGCCAGTTCCATAGTCATCAATAGCAAGGCTGATTCCATTATGACGGAGAGTTCGCATGGTTTCGATGCTAGTACCCTCGAAATTGATTTGCTGCTTTTCTGAAATTTCAAAACAAATGCGATGCTTAAGCTGGAATTTTTCAAGCAAATCCCACAATGCCGGCTGACACGAACCAGCGATCCCTAGGGCGCGGTTATCAATGTTTAGAAACAGATGACTCTGGAGATGAAAATTTGAGTTTACAAATTTGGTTATCGCTTTTAGTCTAAGTGCTGTTTCAAGCCCAACAAGTGTATGATCTTCAAATGCAGCACCGAATACCTCGTCAATTGAAGAAAATCCCGCTGTAGTGACATTGCGAAGTAGTGCTTCAAATCCAAAGGTGCTTCCGGTATGAGCATTTACGATGGGTTGAAAGGCAAAATCAAGAATCTGAAGAATTTCCGTCCAATTGTTCATGTACAAATGATACACGGGGATTGTTTCAGCAGTATTCCATGCTGATTGCGACAGATTATCCAGAGAATCTTTCCACTTTCTTTAAACAGCCCTTTCCTTTCGCTATGGATTTACTATTATTGACCGCACTTTACAGACGCCTAGGGTCCCTCCCCCCGATCCCCCGGGCAATTCCACATTTCGAGGATATTAGATATGAAAACCGTAATGGTGAATCCAAGCACAGTCGAAAGGCGTTGGAAGCTCGTTGATGCAGAGGGACAGGTCCTCGGTCGCGTAGCTTCTGAAGTAGCCCGTTTGCTCATGGGCAAACACAAGGCCATTTGTTCCCCAAACGTTGATACAGGGGACTTTGTTGTTGTTATTAATGCTGATAAGGTTAAACTTACTGGCAATAAGGCAAATACCAAGGCGTATTTCCATCACACTGGCTATAGCGGTGGTGAGACCTGGACTTCCTTCCAGCAGTGGCTCGAAAAAGATGCGAGCTATCCGCTCAAGGCTGCGATCTGGGGAATGCTTCCTCATTCGACACTTGGTCATGCTATGATCAAGAAGTTGAAAATTTTCGCAGGTAGCGAGCATAATCATGCTTCGCAAAAGCCTGAAGTGGTTAAACTGTAATTCTATCCGGAGGATAAATCTATCGCTACCGTAAAAGCAAAAAAAGTATATCGTGGTACTGGCCGTCGCAAGAATGCTATTGCATGCGTCATCATCAAGCCAGGCACAGGCAAGCGCGTCATTAACGGACGTGAGTTTTCGGATTATTTCCATTCCGAAACACAGAATATGATCGCGAACCTGCCATTTGCAATTCTTCAGAACGCCTCGGAATGGGATGTTGAAGTTTCTGCTAATGGCGGTGGCATTGCTGGTCAAATGGGCGCAGTTCGACTCGGAATTGCTCGTGCTCTTGTGTCAAACGATGAAACAGTAAAGTCTCCTCTCCGCAAGGAAGGGTTGCTTACTCGTGATTCTCGTGTGGTCGAGCGCAAGAAATTCGGACGCAAGAAAGCTCGTAAGCGCTTCCAGTTCAGCAAGCGTTAATCGTTCAATAACAACAATCACCGATACGCAGGGCGCCACGGTGACTGGAGAAATCCAGTTTTGGTTGCCTAATGCGTGTCGGGTAGTTCAACCGAAAGGAGATAGTCATGGCACTTCCATTAATCGAAGACTTGCTTAGCGCAGGATCCCACTTTGGCCACCAGACACAGCGCTGGAATCCAAAAATGAAGCCTTATATTCTCACTGAGAAGAATGGCATCTATGTTATTAACCTCGAAAAGTCCATCAACTTGCTTAAGGCAGCTGGTGAAGCAGCACAGCGCGTAACCGCAGCTGGTGGAACTGTACTTTTTGTTGGTACCAAGGTTGCTTCCCGCAAAGTTGTGGAAGAAGCTGCTTTGATGTGCAACCACTTCAGCGTATCTAATCGCTGGCTCGGTGGTATGCTGACAAATTTCCAGACCGTCCGCAAATCCGTTAAGCAGATCGACAAGATCGAGCAAATGGAAAAAGATGGTCTATTTAAGGCTATGCTTAAGAAAGAAGTCCTTGATCTGAACCGCAAGAAAGACGAGCTCATGTCCGTCTTCGGTGGTATCCGTGAAATGGGCCGCCTTCCTAGCCTCGTCGTCGTCGCTGATTTGCAGCATGAGCATATTGCTGTTGCTGAAGCTCGTCGTCTTCGCATTCCAATTATCGGTATCTGTGATACCAACGTCAATCCTGAGCTTGTGGACTTCCCTGTTCCAGCAAACGATGATGCTGTTAAGTCTGTGAAATTGATCCTTGACTACATCGCTGAGCAAGTTGTTCCTCGCACAGTTGGTGGAGACAAAGAAGAACAGAATGTGACTGCAGCCAAGTTTGATACCAAGGAGGCTTAATACTATGGTTATTACCGCTTCCATGGTTAATGCCCTTCGCGAGAAAACTGGCGTTGGCATGATGCAGTGCAAGAAAGCCTTGACGGAAACGGAAGGCGATGTTGAAAAGGCTGTTGAGCTTCTGCGTAAGCAGGGTGCTGCAGTTGCCGCAAAGCGCGCTGACAAGGATGCTAAAGAGGGCGCAGTATTATTCGCGACTAACGATGCTAAGGCTGTTGTCGTTGAAATTAACTGTGAAACAGATTTTGTTGCCAAGTCTGATGATTTCAAGGCTCTTTCAAAAGATGTTCTTGATGCATTGCTTGCGAACGATACCGATTCTATCGATACTATTTTGGCCGTTAAGGTCGGTGCTATTGATTTGAATGGTCGTTTTTCTGAAGTGATGGCCAAAATCGGTGAAAAAATCAGCATTCGTCGTATTGCCGTCATGAAATTTGGCGCAAACGAATCTGTTTATGCGTATTCCCATAATTTCGGCAGGGCCGGTGCTGTGGTGAAGATGTCCTATGCAGGGACTCCTTCTGATATGAATGAGTTGTTGATGCTTACGAAGGATATTGCGATGCAGGCTGTGGCATTTGATGCCGTCTCTATCGATGATTCCGGTGTACCAGCAGAGTTAATCGCCAAGGAACGTGAAATTGCTAAAGAGCAAATCATTAACGAAGGCAAAACCAAAGCTGATTTTGTTGACCGTCAGGTTGATGGCCGCATTAAGAAATTCCTGCAAGGAATTTGCTTAGAAAGCCAGGTATACCTCCGTGATAACAAAGTGATCGTTAAGGATCATGTACAGGCTGTGGGCGTTAAGCTCGGCTTGACTGATTTGAAGATCGCTCAGTTTATGAAGTTCGAACTCGGTAAATAAAGGATTTTCTATGTCCGCTAAGCCTCTTTTTTCCAGAGTGTTGTTAAAACTTTCCGGAGAAGCCTTGGCCGGTGCAAAAGGGCATGGAATTGATTCTTCGATCCTGACAACCACAGCTGCAGAAATTGCAGCTGTGGTTCGTTCTGGGGTCCAAGTTGCCATCGTCATTGGTGGTGGTAACTTGGTTCGCGGAGTCCAGGCAAGCCAAGGCGGTATGAATCGCGCCGCTGGCGATGCAATGGGGATGTTAGGAACTGTAATGAACTGCATTGCAATGCAGGATGCTTTAGATAAGCAAAATTGCCCTTCAGTAGTGATGTCGGGGATTCGCATGGAGCCAATCTGCGAATTCTTTGATCGCCGTAAGGCTTTATCCCTTTTATCTTCTGGTACTGTTGTTCTTTTTGGGGCAGGAACTGGAAACCCATTTTTCACAACGGATACCGCTGCCGCTCTTCGTGCCATTGAGTCGGAGTGCCAAGTGATCATGAAAGCTACGAAGGTCGATGGTGTATATACCGCCGATCCACACAAAGATTCAACTGCGACACGTTTCGACCAGATTTCTTATAATGATGTCATTCGCCTCGGGCTTGCTGTTATGGACACTGCTGCGACCGCATTATGTCTCGAGCATACTATGCCGATCCTTGTGTTCAAACTAGAGGAAGGCAACATAACTAAAGCCGTTTACGAATCTGGTGTCGGAACCCTTGTCAGCTGTTAACCCTGGAGTATTTATGGATTATATCCCAAAAATGGAAAAAGCTGTAGAGTCCACGCAACGTGAGTTTGCCCGGATTCGGACGGGTCAGGCGTCTACTGCTATTTTGAATGACGTACGAGTGGATTATTATGGGACTATGACCCCAATTTCCAACGTTGCAAAAATTTCGATTCCAGAGCCCCGTATGCTTCTTGTGACCCCATGGGAAAAGCCACTCATGGAATTGATTGAAAAAGCAATTTATGCCGCAAATATTGGGCTAAGTCCCATGCGGGACGGTGGATCTATCCGTTGTGCATTGCCTATTCTAACAACCGAACGCCGTCAAGAGCTTGCAAAGATTGTTCGCAAGCATGCGGAAGAGGGCCGAGTTGCCGTTCGTAATATTCGTCGTGATGCGATGGAGCAAATTAAAAAGCAGAAAGATCTTCCTGAAGACCAGGTCAAAAAAACTCAGGAAGAAGTTCAAAAAGCCACTGACAAATTTATTGCCAAGATTGACGAACTCGCTTTGCAGAAAGAAGCCGAGATTCTGAAAGTTTAAAGGCATCAGCGCATACATGCCTGAAATTCGTCATATTGCCATCATCATGGACGGCAATGGCCGTTGGGCCAAGTCTAAAGGACTTGAGCGCTTTCTTGGACATCGTTCGGGAACAAAGTCGACTGTTATGGCCGTACAGGCTGGATGTGATCTCAAACTAGAGCATCTCACACTGTATGTCTTCTCATCAGAAAATTGGAATAGGCCTTCAATGGAGGTCAACTATTTGATGGGTCTTATGGTGGAAATGGTGGAACAAGAGCTTCCCAATCTGATGGCTCAAAACGTCCGCCTCAAGGTCATTGGAAATTTATCTAAGGTACCAGATAAGCCTCGAATCAAACTCGAATTGGCTATTGCAAGAACTGCAGCCAATACCGGTATGCAGCTTAATTTGGCTATTTCCTATGGCGGAAGACAAGAAATTGTTGATGCCTGCAAATCACTTGCTCGTCAAGTTGTTGCCGGTAGTATTACCGTTGATGCCATTGATGAAACCCTCTTTTCAAGGAATTTGTACCTTGAAGGAGCACCTGACCCTGATTTAGTGATTAGGACAGGGGGTGAATACCGACTCTCCAATTACTTATTGTGGCAAGCAGCGTACAGTGAATTTTATATCACTGATGTTCTATGGCCTGATTTCTCTCGTCAAGATATGGATAAGGCGATTCAATTCTACTCGTCCCGTCAGCGCCGTTTTGGAAAGGTCATCGATGAATAATCTAACTGTACGAATTTTATTCGCGCTCGGTGGAATCCCTGTCGTTCTCTTTTTGATCTGGTTCAATACCTATACCCGTTTCGGTATGATGACGGTATTGATTGGCATTGGAGCATGGGAATGGGCGCGCATGGTGTCCTCGAAGCTAGATGGTCCTCGTATGGTTGGGGCATCTCCAGTTGCAGCGGCAATGATGAGCATCGCTTGGGTAATCGACCGTTGGGTTCCTGGCGCTGTGATGATTGTCGGTTGTGAAGTTCTTGCTCTCTATTTATTTCTTGGCTTTTTGCGCGTTCGCATAGATGAATTATTTCCTTGGATTGTGTTGCATGCATCGGGTCCACTTTATTTAGGGCTTTGGGGTGGCATGACCTTGAAGTTGATGGGAACAGGACATGGTTTTGAATCGTCTTTCCCTTTTATTTTAGTAATGGTTGCGATGTGGACCTGCGATACCTTCGCCTATATTTTTGGCCGTCTATTTGGAAAACACAAACTGGCTCCGCAGATCAGTCCTAAAAAGACCTGGGAAGGTGCGATTGGCGGAACAATATTTACCATCGCGCTGATTGTTTGGTTAGGCCCTCTTGTTTTCCATACTGGCCTAATTGCAAATATCTTTTTAGGTATCCTGCTTTCCATTTCTGGGCAAACAGGCGATCTTCTCGAATCCGCAATCAAACGATGGGCCGGTGCTAAGGATTCCTCACAGGTTTTTCCAGGGCATGGAGGCGTACTTGATCGGTTGGATAGTCTCTTCTTGGCGGGACCATTGACTGTTGTCGTCCTCGGAGTTATCCGTCACGTTTAAGCCACTGTCTGCAATAAACCTAAACCTGCAGGTTTTAGGATGAAGAATATCTGTTTACTTGGAGCCACAGGCTCAATTGGCGATTCCACTCTTGGTGTATTGGATCAGCATCCTGAAGAATTTTGCTTACACTCTGTGGCAGCACATTCCAATTGGGAGAAAATGCTGCAAATCGCACGCACTCGCCATGTGCGCACCGTCTGCTTATTCGATACGAAGGCTGCCGCACTGTTGAGAAAAGCGGCTCCAGAACTAAATGTTCTGAGCGGAATGGAAGGCTTACTGGAACTAGCCAGTGACTCTGCGATGGATATTATGGTGAATGGACTGATGGGGGCCGTTGGATGCCGCCCCACATTGCTTGCTGTGCAGAATGGCAAGACTGTTGCGCTCGCCAACAAGGAAACCATGGTTATGGCTGGCCCAGTGATCCAACAAGCATTGGACCAAAATCCAGCAGCGAGTATTGTTCCGGTTGATTCTGAGCATAACGCCATATTTCAATGTCTTGCTGGTCGACCTCTTTCTGAGGTGGAGACAATTCAGTTAACAGCCTCTGGCGGTCCATTCCGTGAACTTCCTAAAGAGTATTTTGCAAAGATTACGGTTGCTGATGCTCTGAAGCATCCAACATGGACAATGGGTCGTAAAATTACCATTGATTCTGCAAGTATGATGAATAAAGGCCTTGAAGTCATTGAGGCTCACTTTCTGTTTCGCGTTCCTTATGATCAGATTCAAGTTGTCGTGCATCCAAGCTCGATTATTCATTCCATGGTGCAGTTTCGTGATGGAAGCCTTATGGCCCAGCTCGGTGTACCAGACATGAAAGTCCCCATACAATGTGCCTTGACTTGGCCACGGCGTGAATCTCTGAAAACGGGCCGCCTGGACTTGGCTGCTATTGGCTCCTTGCAATTTTTTCCACCTGATTTTGAGCGGTTTCCCTGTTTACAACTAGCCTATGACGCTGGTCGAATGGGGGGGATTGCGCCAGCAGTATTGAATGCTGCCAATGAGATTCTAGTTGCAGCATTCCTCGACGAACGCATTGGCTTTTTGGATATTCCCAGAGGGCTTGAATATTGTCTGGGCGCACTTGCTACTAGTTGGGAGCCATTAACGCTTTCGCTCGCTTTAGAGGCTGATGCTTCGGCTCGTGAACTTGCATCGGCTTATGTTTCGCAGAAAGTGGGTATTTCGTGATTGAGTATTTAGGCAACGGAATGCAAATCATTCTTGGATTGATCGGTTTGAGCGTCTTGGTGTTTATCCATGAGCTTGGACATTTTCTCATGGCAAAACACTATGGGGTTCGAGTAAGGGCTTTTTCCATTGGATTTGGAAAAAAGCTCTTTGTGTGGAAAAGAGGGGAGACCGAATATTGTCTTTCCATTATTCCATTCGGTGGTTATGTTGCCATGGCAGGAGAAAATCCTGATGATGACACCCATGACCCACAGCCAAGTGATTTTTCGGCGCAACCAATTAGGGCCCGTGCTGCAATTGCATTTGCTGGTCCAGCGATCAACATCGTTTTTGCATTGCTGACGTTGACTATCCTTTATATGGTCGGAACCCCAGAGCCGATTACGGATAAGCTGATCGTTGGTTTTGTGGAAGAAGGATCTCCATCGAGTAAAGTGGGAATCGTTCCTGGTGATACAATCATTGGGATCAACGGAGCCAAAGCGCAAGGTTGGGACAAGTTCCGGGAAGAGGTAGGCACGAGCATCGGAAGTCCAGTACGCCTCACTCTAAAAACAATTACAGGCGAATCGGTCGATAAGACCATTATTCCGGAAGAATTCCGCGATTTTGGAATCGGCTGGGCAGGTGTGCACCCAAGGCACCGCGTCGTTGTTGCTTTGGACCCTGAAAAAGGAACTCCGGCTAGCATGGTGGGTGTCCACAAAGGGGATACAATCTTAAGTGTCAGTGGTCTTTTTGTGACCTCCCATGACGATGTGGTTACCCCTGTGGGGAAGTCCCAAGGTAAGCCTACCGAATTTAAAATGCTCCGTGGTGCAGATACGCTGTCACTCTGGCTCACTCCCCGCTACAATGAAAGCGAAAAGCGCTACATGATTGGAGTCCAGCTTGGGCTATTTGCAATGAACGAGACTAAAATTGTGCGGCGTGGGCCAGTGGATGCCGTGGTGCAATCATGCAAGACTTCATGGCAATTGTCTACCAGCATTTTCCGCTATCTTTCGCGGATGGCGCAAGGGCAGATCAAGCCAAAAGCATTGTCCGGACCTATTGGAATCATTCCGATTATCGGGCTCTCATGGCTTGAAAGTTTCCATAGTCTGATGTTGATGCTTGCGCTGATCAGTATCAATCTGGGTGTGATGAATCTTTTGCCCTTGGCCATTACCGATGGGGGTATTCTTTTCTTCCTGGGTATTGAGGCTGTGCGCGGAAAACCAATTTCACGCACAGTACAGGCGAGGATACAACAGATTGCAACTGCGTTCTTCATCTCTCTGTTCCTGTATCTTACGATTCAGGATCTCTCCCGGTTTTCCATGTTCTTGCGCTAAATATTTCGATGGCTGCACCCAAATTTTATGCTGTTAGATCCCCGGCACCTGCTGCTGTTTATACGACTTGGCCTGAGTGTCAGCGCGCTGTACATGGCAAGGCTGGCGCGTTGTTCAAGTCGTTTGCTTCCCGCGCTGAGGCGGAAGAGTGGGCGGGGTTATGCGGTCCTGTCCTTGCGCCTCTGAAAACAGGTTTACGGGTGTATGTGGATGGTTCGTTCCGGCCAGGGCGTGTCCATGCCGGTTGGGCTTGGGTTGCCATTCAGGATGGCAAAGAGGTTGCACGGGGTTCTGGAGCGAGTGAGAATCCTGCCGAGTCGCGCAATATTGACGGTGAATGCCTCGCAGCAGTTCGCGCCTTGGAGTGGCTTGCTGCCCACGATAAGACTGCGACAATCTGCCATGACTACGAAGGCTTGGCTCGCTGGGCGCTCAAAGAATGGAAGGCGAATAGCATTATTGCTAAATGGTATCAGGAATCTGTTGCTCCGCTACTCAAAGGCAATCGTTTCGAGAAGGTCGCAGCTCATTCTGGTGACCCTTGGAACGATCTGGTTGATGAACTAGCGAAGGCGGCACTCGACAAAAAAGGCTAAGCTGGCTGCTGCTTCGACATGCAGTGCAGTGAACCACCTTCCTCAATCACTCCACGGCAGTCCATTCCTTCGATGACTCGATCGGGATAGATTGACTGGAAATATGCAAGCGCAATTTGATCATTTGGTGAGTCATAGGTTGGCACAAGAACCCCGCCATTGACATATATGAAATTCATATAACTTGCCGGCAGGACTTCTTCGCCACTAAGGCGTTGAGGAGGTAAGGGCAGTTCATCAAGTTGCCAGGTGGTTTCAGGGCGCGTTCGCATCCAAGCAAGGAGTCGCTGTTTGGTGTCCGCAAAGATCGGATAGTTAGGTGAGGCGGTATCACTGATGCTGCACATCACTATTCGTGTCGGTCCAACAAATCTCGCTAGATTGTCGATATGGCCATCGGTGTGGTCACCAAACAGGCCCCGAGGCAAGATGATCAGTTCTTCAAGACCAAATACTTTGCGGATAAGCGTGACAATTTGCGGGAGTTGGGATGCGGGGTTCCGGTTATCTCCTATAAGGCAGTCTTCAGTAGTCATGCCTATACCATTGCCATTGAATTCCATGGCACCACCCTCGAGAACGGGTGAGAACGACAGAAGCATCTGGTTGAGAAGCCGAGAGGTATGCTGGGGAACCTGATTGTCACGATCCCAAGGTGGAAACTTGGCGCCCCAGGCATTGAATTCGAATTTGACTTGTAACTTCCCTTCAGTGCCTTGCAGGAAAAAAGGGCCGTAGTCGCGAATCCAAATATCGTTGGTGGGAATTTGATGAATATATACAGGGTACTTGAAGTCGGTCCAGGTGCAGGAAATCGATTCAGGGACTGTGCGCTCGGGGGGGATCAGTAAACAAACCGGCTGGAACTGAGCGATCCACGCGATCAATGTTCCATAAAAAGCTTCAATTTCGGTTCTGCGCTTGTTCCAGTTCTGTGGGTTGTGGGGCCAGGCAAGCCAAGTAGCTGCCTGTGCTTCCCATTCGGCAGGGTAGGTGTTGTTCATGGTGTGATCCAGCGCTTGAGGAGGTCGCCATAGAGATCGATGCGTCGGTCGCGGAAAAAAGGCCAGACGCGACGTTGCGTGTCGATCATTTCCCAATCAATTATGGCAGTTTGTGTGCCCACGAGAGAATCATCACTGGTGAGGGCCAATGATCCATCGGGGCGCGCAAGGAACGAATTACCCCAGAAGCGCAAGTGCTGCTCGGTACCAACACGGTTAACGGCCAAGGTGTAGACTCCGTTTGCGATGGAGTGCGCTCGCATGGAAATACGCCAAGCTTCAAGCTGATGCGGGTATAATTCAGGTGGTTCGGTATTATCCCAGCCAATGGCTGTGGGATAGATCAACAGCTGGGCACCCTTAAGGGCAAGGATGCGCGCAGGCTCTGGGAACCACTGATCCCAGCAAATTAGCAAGCCCAGTTTGCCTGCTGAGGTGTCGATCACTTCAAAGCCAGTATCGCCCGGCATGAAGTAGTACTTCTCGAAAAATCCGGGATCGTCAGGAATATGGCTCTTGCGGTACAATGCGGCTATGGAACCATCGCGTTCGAAGACAAAAGCACTGTTCTGATACACTCCTGGGGCGCGTTTTTCAAAAAAAGGGAAGATGACCACGCAGGAAAGCTCCCGAGCCAACTCTTGCCATTGCAGCACAAATTCATGGTCTTTATCGATGGCCCAGTCAAATGCTGCAGGGTGTTCCTCGACGGGGAAATAGGGGGTATGCACCAGTTCGGGTAACACGATAAGGTCAGGATGCTCGGCCTTGAGAGAGCGGGCATTATTCAAATAGGCTGCCTGGGTTGCTTCGGCGGAACCCGCCCACTGGCCTTGGATCCAGGAAACTTTCGTCGATTTCATGCCCTAAATATAGCTAGGGGTGTTCAAATGCGGGATTTTAAACCCTTGTATCATGATATGTCGTGTGTTTTGTCGTGGATTGAGCCTAAATACTGCTCATATTACATAGAATCGGCAAATGTTGTATCATAATTCTATTGCAATTATTGCCGAGGTATAGTACTTTAACAATATGCAGGTTTTTTCACACAACGACTATCGGCAATTGATTCTTGCCTATTACCAGACCCGGAAGAGTGGTTCTGCTGGTTTTACTTGGCGTGAATTCGCGAAACTCTGTGGGTATTCATCCCCAGTGTATCTCAAGCTAGTTGCAGAGGGAAAGAGCTCCCTCAGTGAAGTTGGTGTCGAAAGGGTTGCTGCGGCAATTGGATTTACTGGTCGTGAACTAGCCTATTTTCGCGCGCTGGTTCGCTTCAATCAGGCAAAGGAATCTTCGGTCAAAAAGTCCGCATTCGCAGAAATGCGTGAGCTCGCTGATAAATCCGCTGTGGCCGTCCTTCATGCTGATCAATATGACTATTACCAAGCATGGCACCATGGGGCGATACGCGAACTTGCTCCGGTGATGCCATGTGCCACTGCTGATGATCTCGGTGCGGCTTTATTTCCTCAAGTGAGTGCCTCTAAGGTACGGAAATCACTCGAGCTTCTTGATCGGATTGGTTTGCTCGAAAAGAATGGGGAGGGCTACCGCCAGACGAGCCAAAGTATTTCCAGCGGGTCCGAAGTCACTTCACTTTCTGTGCGTGATCTTCACCGGCAGATGGCGGGGCTTGCGATGGATTCTTTGGAGTCGGTTGCAAAACAGGAACGCGATATTTCGGGCTTGACACTAGGACTTTCGCAGGACGCTTATGAACGCATCGTGCGCGAAATTGCTGACTTTCGGCAACGTTTAGTCGCAATTGCTACCGAAGACAATAAGGTCGATCGTGTTTACAGGGTGAATCTGCAGCTATTTCCGCTCTCCCAGAACATTGTATCCGAAGGGGGTCAGGCGTGAAGCTTCTATTGCTGCCATTGCTTGCTGTGGCCAATCTCGCGCTTATGGCGTGCTCAGGATCTGCATCCCATGCGGGTGGGAGTAGCGAGGAGACTAATGCGCTTGCAGGAATTCTTGTCGATTCAGTGGGGCTTCCGGTGGCAAATGCCTGGGTGGAGGTTCGCCCTGCTTCAGATGATCCCGTAACAGTCGCCTTGCGCAAGCCGATAGCCTCAGTAGATGAGATTTTCTTAGTCGCATCCGTATGGCGGGATACCACGGATAAAGAGGGGCGTTGGGCTGTTCAACCAGGATTTTCTGGTAGCTTCACTGTCGTTGCAGGCGCGGCAAACGGTTTCCGGTCGATTCATTCTGTTGTATTCCTCGATTCTCTCCAAATCCTTGATACGATTTGGCCTGCCTCTCCTTTGGTCTTTAAACTCGATTTGCCTGAGGGAGCTTTGGGTGGGAATGAAGTTACCCTTCCTGGAACGCGCTACTCGGCAATCAGTGATTCACTTGGGATGGTTCGCTTCGATTCTTTGCCCCAGGGCCATTTTGACATGATCATGCACCCCAAGCTGCAGGCGCGTTTAGCCAAGTCCTATTGGCGTGTAGCCCATGTAGGTACGAGCAAGGTCTGGGGGCCATTCAGTGTTCAGGGAATCTCCGATAGTACTTGGGCACAGGCTTCTGTTCATGACGGTGCAATTTTGGACACCCTGCATTGCCCTTATCTCTATGAATACGGTGTGCGCTCGTGGTGGACCTTTGACGATCTGCAGCCCGCACAGCCCTTGCAGGATTTTCTCGATACCCGGGGTCACAGTGCGAGCGGGATTCTCTACGGCGGGACTCCAGTCGTGGGGGTGAACGGCTTTGCGCTTTCTTTGGAAAATTCGGCCCAGTTCGGAGTCATTGAAACCACAGGATCAACGTTTGATTCGCTCCAAGCCTTTTCTGTGGAGCTTTGGGTGCGTGTACGTGCACTGCCAGATCTGGAATTATACCAGATGAATTTGGTCGGTCAGCTTGGTGTCGGAGACGCGCTTTCTGAAGACCTGTTCAGTTTGGCGCTGGTTCGCGATTCGGTCGGCGCTCAGCCCCACTTTGCATTTCTTCTTTCCGACGGGAATTCTGGAGCGTTGTCCGATTCTGGCAAGGTGATCTCAAATTCTGCTGTTGATGTAGGAGAATGGATCTATTTGGCAGCAACCTGGGATGGAAAACGGTCGTGCATTTATGTGAATGACGATGCTCCTGTCTGCCGTGAATTGTCAATCTCCGCACTGCTAAAATCTCCAGAGCCCATGTATTTCGGTAAAGAAAATTTACATGTGGATTTGGATGATGTGCGGGTGATCGGAATATGTCTAAACGAATCTGATGTCCGTTACCGTTGGCTGAAGAGGTTCCAATGAAACAGATGCAAGAAGGCTTATGTGTCACCAATTCCTTTGGTCGTCTGCTAGAAGCAAATAAGAAGTTCTGCAGTATGATTGGCATAAAGTCTGAAGACGTGCCATGGCGCTATATTCTGGACTATCATCGGCGTGAAAGCGACTGGTTGCGTTTCCGGGAACATATGGAGAGGCACGGACAGGCTACCGGGTATCTGGTCCGTTTGCGGCATCGTAACGGGCGTAGTTTCCAATGTTTGGTGCAAAGTGTGCGGCACTTTGAAAATGGGCTTGTGCGCTACCGTACCCGTATTCAGAAGGTTGCCAATATGGAGCCTGTGATGGGAACCGGAAGTTCAAGCGGACATAAGAGCGGCTCGGTTGTCTATA
>Ga0209125_1001206_pt1 | contig 25707 bp, 21 predicted proteins | sample BarGraIncub1131A_FD_184503 | JGI IMG/M metagenome (GOLD analysis project Ga0209125, IMG submission 184503) | Arctic peat soil microbial communities from Barrow, Alaska - Barrow Graham LP Incubations 11-31A (SPAdes) (version 2) | ecosystem: Environmental > Terrestrial > Soil > Wetlands > Peat... | reverse complement strand
CTGGTCAGTCTGGCTGTCGCGATCCTCATGCTCGGCGCGGTCGGAGCGCAGGTGCTCTTCTCGGCGACCAATCCGTCACCGGCAGCGGCATTCGACCGGGCGGCCGGTACCGAGGCCGAGCAGCGTTCCCAGGTCGCCGGCATCATCATCAGCACCTACGACGGTCTGGTGCGATTCGGCGACGATGGCGGCACCGGAGGCGTATCGAGCATAGCGCTGGTTGCGTACAAGGCTTGGGCCGATCGGGCCCGCGAGGAGACCGTCACGTCGTTCAAGGTCGGCACGCCGACCAAGGTGTCGATCGGCGCGTGGACGGTCCCGGCAACCGAGACGACCAAGCGCGGGACGCACCGAGTCGTGTTCACGCTCACCCTGCGAGTGGAGTTCCAGCCTACAGGCGATGCCGAATCCTACAGTTTCGGACCAAGCTGGATCGTCAACACCGTCTCCGGCGAGGGGCTCCCGACGCAACAGTAGTGACGGCGCCAGTTCACTCTCCCCGAGTGCGGACGCGCAACTCGCGCTCTTTGTCGCGGTTCATATCTCGCTCGGCGACGGTCGCGCGCTTGTCGTAGAGCTTCTTGCCCTTCGCCAGCCCGATCTCGACCTTGACCAGGTTGTCTACGTTGAAGTACATGCGCAGGGGCACGAGCGCCCAGCCCTTCTGCTTCAGCGTGCCGTGCAGCTCGCGGATCTGCTTCTTGTGCAGCAGCAGCTTCCGGGGGCGGTCCAGGTCCGTGTTCTCGCGGTTGCCGTGAGAGTACGGCGCGACATGCAGGCCGTGAAGCCAGGCCTCGCCGTTGCGGATGAGCGCGAAGCACTCCCGCAGTGAGGCGCCGTTCTCGCGCAGCGACTTGACCTCGGTACCGGTCAGGGCGATGCCGGCCTCGAACTGCTCCTCGATGAAGTACTCGTGGAACGCCTTCTTGTTGTTGGAGATCTTCTTCTCTTCGCGCGCCATCAAACGTGCCCTTCGATCGGCGTCACCGCAGACGGCAACAGCCTCGCTAGTGTAGCGGAGCCGGCAGAGCGACGAGCCTCGCCTACTTCCCGTGAAGGAAACTCAGGATTCCCGAAGCCATGCCGGAGGCGAGCTTCTGCTGGTAGGCGGCGCTCGACAGCAGGCGATCCTCCGCGGGGTTCGTCATGAGGCCCATCTCGACGATCACACTCGGCACCCGACTCCAGTTGAAGCCGCTCATGTCGCTGCGAGGCGTGATCCCGCGGTCACGGGCGCCCGTGATGGCCACGGACGCCTTCTGGATGTCGCGCCCGGCGCGCGCCGACGCCGAGACTATCGGACCCGTCCACCTGTTTCGCGCAGGCACGAGCGTCAGGAACCCGCGGGTCGACCGGGACTTCGATCCATCACAGTGGATCCTGACGAACAGGTCCGCATGCGCGGCGTTCGCGATCATCGCGCGCTTGGAGTTCGTGATGTTCACATGCTCGGACGTCCGCACCATGACCACCGTGACACCGGCCGCCCTCAGCACGGATCGAAGCCGGAGCGCCACCTTCAGGTTGATCACCGATTCATGCACGTGCGTGGCCACGCCGGAAGTCCCGCTCGCGACCGCGGGCTTCTTCTTCCCGGACCCGGGTCCGATCGGCTCGAGCGCCTTGTTCCCGTGGGCCTGGTGACCCGCATCGATGACGACGACGGATGGATGGGCCGCGGAAACCGAGAAACTCGACGCGACGGTCGGTGCGGCGACCGACACCGCTGATGCGTGCGGGAGCGTCGCCGGCCCGAGGCCCCAGTAGCCGAAACCGACTGCAACAGCCATGCAGAGCAGCACGAGCGGCGCGGGAAGCATGCGCTCGATCACTCGACGGAGGAATCCCGATCCGGGTCTGATTCGAAGGTCCATGTCACTCCCTGCGCGTATCCGGGGCCGGTGCCGACCGATGTCGTAGAGCGTACGTCACGTGCGGTGGGATCTCGCTGAGAACGCAGCCCCGCCCGATCCATCCGGGCGGGGCTGCGTGTAGGCGAAAGTCCCGACGAGAGAACTACGGAGTGAAATCGGTCTTCGGATCGAGGTCGAGCACGAATCGGGCCAACAGCGTGACGCAGTCCTCGACGTCCGAGAGCTTGAGCACCTCTGTGGGCGTATGCATGTAGCGGAGCGGCACGCTCACCAGCGCTGCGGCCTTACCGCCGCGTGCGAGCTGGATCGCGTTCGCGTCGGTGCCCGTGCCACGCGGCTCGGCGCCGATCTGGTATGCGACGCCCGCCTTCTCAGCGGCCGCGACGAGCAGATCGAAGACGACGGGGTTGATGTTCGCTCCGCGAGCGATGATCGGGCCGCCGCCGCAGTTGGCCTCGCCATGCGTGCGCTTATCGACATCCGGGTAGTCCGTGGCGTGTCCGACCTCGAGCGCGATCCCGACCACGGGATCGACGCCGTACGCGGAGGTGTGGCCGCCACGCAGGCCGAGCTCCTCCTGCACGGTTGCGGCTGCGGTCAGGTCGCCCTTGGCGCCGCCCGCCTTCTTGACCTCTTCGAGCACCCTGGCACAGATGTAGGCGCCCATCTTGTCGTCGAACGCGCGGGCGACCGCCATGCCGTCACCGAACGTCTCGAAGCCGACACCATAGGTGATCGCATCGCCGATGCGCACGAGCGCCTTCACGCGCTCGGCCGGCAAGCCGAGGTCGATGAAGAGCTTGTCCATCTTGGTGACGGTCTTGCGCGCGTCGTCCTCGATGAGGTGGATCGGGAGACGGCCCATGACTCCGCGCAGCACGGTGGTCTTCGTGTGGACGTCGACGCGCATGCCGGGAAGGATGGCGGCGTCGACACCGCCGATCGGCTTGAAGGCGATGAAGCCCTCGGGTGTGATCCAGTTGACCATCATGCCGACCTCGTCGATGTGTCCGGCCAACATGACCGAACATCCATCGGCTGAGCCCTTAAGGAGCGCATGGACCGATCCCATGACGTTGGTCTCGACCTCATCGGCGATGGGAGTGACGAAATCGCGGAAGATCTTGGCGGCCGGCTGCTCGAATCCGGACGGGGACGCGGCCTCGGTGAGGTCCTTGAGGAACTTCAGGTCGGACGGGCGCATGGAGATGCCTCTCTATCGCATATTTGTGATGACTGAGTTTATCACTCGGACGCTTCGCGACTCGTCAGACGAACTCCATCTCGATCCGACGGTCGGAGATGATCGCATCGGTGATCTTCACCCGGACCTGTTCGCCCAGACGCCGGTTCCTCCCTGAGCGTGAGCCCCGCAGCAGGAACCGCTCCGCATCGAACTCGTAGTAGTCGTCCTGCATCCGGGAGACGTGGACGAACCCCTCCGCGGTGTTGTCCAACTGCACGTAGGCGCCCTGCGTGGTCACCCCACTGATGATCCCGTCGAACACCTCCCCCACGCGCTGCGCCATGAGCTCGGTCAGCTTGACCTTGACCGAGTCCTTCTCAGCGGCGTCGGCCTCGCGCTCCATCTGCGAACTGTGGTCCGCCAACCAGTCCAGTTCCCCGACCATCGCGGCGACCGCCCCCACGTCGAGCGTACCGGCGAGTTGTGCCTTCAGGAGGCGATGGACGATCAGGTCCGGGTAACGGCGGATGGGGCTCGTGAAGTGGCAGTACGCATCGGAGGCCAACCCGAAGTGCTTGTCGAGGTAGTCGACGTAGCGAGCGCGCTTCAGGGCACGCAGGAGCAGCGAGTTCATGAGCAGGCGCTCCGGACGCTTGGCGGCGTAGGCGATGAGCTTCTGGAAGGTCCGCGGGGTGGCGGATCCGATGTCCTTGACCGGGTAGTCGAACTCCTTGAGCACCGGGGCGATGGCGGCGAGCGCATCCGGTGCCGGGTCCTCGTGTATCCGGTAGACCATCGGGGCCTCGTGGTCACGCATATGGCGGGCGACGACCTCGTTCGCGGCGATCATCGCTTCCTCGATCATGTTGGTGGCGACGCTGCGCTCATGAAGCGTGACGCTCAACGGCTTGCCCTCCGGATCGAGCCAGACTTTCGCTTCGACCGACTCGAAGTCGAGCCCGCCGCGATCGACCCGCCGCCGCCCCAGTGCGGCCGAGCACGCCTTGAAACTGCGCAGGAGGCGCTTTGACGGGGCGTCGGGCCAACCGGAGTCCGTCTGCAGCATATGGTCCACGGCGTCATAGTCGAGGCGATGGTCGCTGCATATCACGCTCGGATAGAGCCGGTAGGACAGGGGCGCGCCGGTCGCGTCGAGATCGAACTCCGCGGTCATCGTGAAGCGGTCGACGCCGGGGTTGAGCGAACAGATGCCATTGGATAGGCGTTGCGGCAGCATCGGAAGCACGCGATCGACGAGGTAGACCGACGTGGCGCGCTGCACAGCCTCTTCATCGATGAGGTCGCCCCACTCGACGTAGTGGCTCACATCCGCGATATGGACCCACAGGCGCCAGCCGCCACCCTCGCGCGGCTCGACCGAGATCGCATCATCGAAGTCGCGCGCGTCGACCGGGTCGATCGTCACGGTGAGCAGGTCCCGCAGATCCGTTCGCTCCGGACCGATAGGGCCGATCACATCGGGGATGGCCGCTGCGGCGGCGTCGATCGCCTGCGAGAACTCGGTGCGCAGGCCATGCTCGCGGATGACGATCTCGACGTCCACTCCCGGGTCGGTATCCAGCCCCAGGACCTCCTCGACGACGCCCTGGGCGGCGGTACCCGGACCGGCGAACTGCGTGATCTTCACGACCACGATCTGGCCGGTGACCGCACCGCCGAACCCGGCGCGACCCACGAACACATCTCCCTGGACGCGACGATCGGTCGGAGTGACGATGGCCATCCGCCCCTGCTTGTCGAATCGCCCCACGATGCGATCGTTGGCGCGCTCCTCGACCCGAAGCACCTCGCCCGCCTGCCCCATCCCGTGAGTGCGCTGGAAGAGACGGACCGCGACCAGGTCCCGGTGCATCGCGCCGTGCATGTCGCGCCCCGCCACGTAGACGTCTCCGGAGGGCGACGACACGAAGCCGTAGCCGCGCGGATTGACCGACAGGCGGCCCGTGAGCTCATAGCGAGATGCCAGGGCGCTGAAGTGGCCCGGAGGATGCTCCGTCACCTGACCGGAGCGCACCAGCTGCGACAAGGTCTCTCGCACCTGCGCCGGGCGGATGCCCTTGCCCGGGCCGGCCGCGATCTCCGCGTACGACATGCCGCGCTCGGAGCCCTTGAGCTCCTTGAGGATCGACTTGCGCACGCGCATGGTCGCCCCTCCCCCCTCGCCCCGCAGACGCCGCCGCGCGCCGCCCATCGGACCTGTATCTGGGCATAGCGTACCGCGACCACGCGCGATTTGGTGCCGATGTTAGAATGGCCGCAGAATCGCTCTAAGAGCGACTCGCGTGTACGATCGATCGGAGGCAGGACATTGGAACGACGTAACGATCTCACCAGCTGCCTCATCCATAACGGCTCCGTCGCCGGACACCGCGACATGATCCGTGCCCTTGAGACGATCGAGGGACTCACCTACCGCCAGATCGTCGACGGCGAGATGATCGCCGAAGGTCGCGCCACACTGGTCAAGCTCATGGCCGAGCCCGGAGCGTCGACCATCCTCGTCAACGGCTGCCTCTTCCTCAACGTACTTTCCTTCCGGCACCTCACCTTCGAGACCGACGCCGACGGCACCTGCACCTTCGAGCTGATGGGCGACGGCATGAAACTCGTGCTCGTTCCCGCGGAAGAAGAGGACGAACCTTCGGTGACGCCGAACCCTCGCGCCGTGCGGCTGATGGCGGCCGAGTCGTTCGACCCGGAGTCGTACGCGATCCTGGAAGACGATGACGACGAGGAAGGCCGGTAGGCCTCCACGCGACCCAGACTGCATAGGGAACGAAGGCCCGGCGGATCTCCGCCGGGCCTTCGTGTTTCTCTCTTCGATCCGATGCGCGACCTACAGCTTCGCGCGCAGCACCTCGAGCGCCTTCTTGAGCTGAGTGTCGGTCGCCGCATCGGCCTGGAGGCGCACGTCCATCGCCACCACGACGTCAGGGATGACACCGACCTTGTTGATCACCTTACTCAACGGTGTGAGGTAGTGGGCGATGGTCAACTTCATCGCGCCGCCATTGCCTAGGGGAAGGACTCCCTGAACGCTCCCCTTGCCATAGGTGGTCACGCCTACGACCGTGGCGCGTCCGTAGTCCTTCAACGCTCCGGTGACGATCTCGCTGGCCGAAGCGGAGTCGGCATCCACGAGCACGACCATGGGCTTGGAGGTGATCGCGCCACCATGCGCCCGATCCACCTCTTGCGGCTTGCCACGCTCATCGACGCGGACGATCACGCCGTTCTCCTCGATGAACAGCGACGACACGTCGATCGCCGACGAAAGAAGACCACCGGGGTTATCGCGAAGATCGAGCACGTAGCCCTTCGCTCCCTTGGCGTCGAAATCCTTGATCGCCTGGGCGACATCGGAAGCGGAGATCTCGTTGAAGGTCATCAGCCGCACGTAACCGACATCCCCGTACATCTTCGTCATCGTATTGGGCACGGTGATCCGGGCGCGTGTGAGCGTGACGGCGAAGGGGCTCTTGCCGGCCCGCGTGATCTCGAGGGTCACTTTGGTGCCGAGGGGACCGCGCACGAGCCTGACGAACTCCGCAAGGTCCCACTTGGCCTTGCGCACTCCGGCGACAGCGCTGAACACATCGCCGGACTTGATTCCCGCGCTCTTGGCGGGTGTCCCGTCGAATACGGTCGCGGCGACCGGCTGACCGTCCTTGTTGAGGCCGAGCGTCACTCCGATGCCGAAGAACTCCCCCGACTGGTCCTGCTGGAGGTCCTTGTACTGCTGCGCATCGTAGTACACCGCATACGGGTCCCCGAGCGACTCGAGGGCGCCCCTGATGGCATTGGTGGTGATCGATTCGTCGGAGGAGGGCTCCAATGCACGGGTCCCGATGATGCCTCGGACCTGATCGAGCAACGTCCCCGGGTCCGTGGTGGAGGATGTGATCAGCGACCCGACCGGGGGGAGGACCCCCGCGCTGCCCGAGAACAGCACCCCGCCGATGAAGAAGCCGGTGGCAGTGAGGATGATGACGAGCGACGCGACGAGCGCGCGGATGCCGCGATTCATGATGTTCGACGACCTTCCTTGGTTGCCGCGAAGCCTACGCCCGCGACTAGACCTTGAGGTAGCGCCGGACCGCCGATCCTGATCCGAGGAGGCCGATCATCACACCGGATCCGATCAACAGCGCCGCCAGTTGGGCCATCGTGACTCCACCGATGGCCACCGGAAGGAATTTCAGGTTGTCCTGCAGCCACGGGACGATGAGCGCCTGCGCGGCGATCAGCGTCAGGATCGCCAGGATCGATCCGATGAGGGCCTGCAGCACTCCCTCGAGCAGGAACGGCGTCCGGATGAACCAGTTCGACGCGCCGACGAGGCGCATGATGCCGATCTCGCGTCGCCGTGAGTAGATCGCGAGCCGGATAGTGTTGCCTATGAGCACGAGCGAGACCACCAGCAACAGGATCAGGAACCCGGCGGCGAAGACGCGGACAACGCTCGTGGCCTTGAACAGGGCCTCGACGACGTTCTGCCCGTACTTGATGTCGGTGTCGCTCGCGGTCCCGAGGTTGGCCGGCGTCTTGACGACCTTGGCGGTCAGCGGGTTCTTGACGATGAGGTTCACGACACCCTGAACGCCGCGCGGATCAACGAGATTGACCTCGATCGACGCCGGCAGCGGGTTGTTCCGAAGCTGCTCCACGAGCTGAGGCGTGTTCTTCGTGCGCTCCTTGAAGACCGCGAGTGCCTGGTCCTTGGTCACGTACACGATGCCCTTGACGTTGGGCATCTGCTGCACGGCGGCCTGCAGCGCCTTCACATCGGCGTCGGCGGCATCGTCCTTCAGGAACACCTGGATCGAAACCTTCGACTCGAAGGACGACGCCATCGTGTTCACGACCGAGCTGACCAAGAAGAACGCCCCGACCAGCAGGAGCGAGATGTAGATGATGCTGACGGCGACCAGGCTCATCACCCAGTTGCGCCGGAACGAAGACCACATCTCGCCGATGAAATACCCGGGACTAGTCGCCATAGCCGTACACACCCCTGCTCTGGTCGCGGATGATCTTGCCGTTCTCCAGGGCGATGACGCGCTTGCGCATCGAGTCGACCATCTCGCGGTCGTGCGTGGCGACGAGCACCGTGGTGCCGGTCTTGTTGATGCGGTTGAGCAGACTCATGATGCCGAGGGACGTCGCCGGGTCGAGGTTGCCCGTGGGCTCATCGGCGAGAAGCAGCGGCGGCCGGTTCACGAACGCGCGCGCGATCGAGACACGCTGCTGCTCTCCACCCGACAGTTCATCGGGGTATGAGGCGGTCTTGTCCTCGAGCCCCACGAGCCGCAGGACCTCGGGCACCTGGGTCGCGATGACGTGCCGCGACTTCCCGATGACCTCGAGCGCATAGGCGACGTTCTCGTAAGCGGTCTTGTTGGGAAGGAGCTTGAAGTCCTGGAACACGCAGCCGATGTTGCGCCGCAGGTGCGGGACCTTCCAGTTCTTCATCGAGATGATGTCCTGGCCGGCGACGACGATGCGCCCGCTCGACGGGAGCAGCTCACGCATGAGCAGTCGGATGAAGGTCGACTTGCCCGAGCCGGAGTGCCCGACGATGAAGACGAACTCGCCCTGAGCGATCTCGACATCCACGTCGGCGAGCGCCGCCGGCTTATCCGGAACGTAGACCTTGCTGACGCCCTTCATAGAAATCATGCGTTGCTCCGTCTCGTGTGCCGCGACTCCCGACCGCCTATGGTAGCAAAACCCCCGCCGCTCCCCCGACTATCCACTGAATCTCCGCAGCCCCAAGGCAGCGGAAGCGACAGGCGGATGACCGCGGTCACAACGCGCGCGAAACCGCACGACGCGCGGAATCGGCTATGTGGGACGCCGTCAGACCGAAGTACTCCATGAGCGCCTCAGGCTCTCCCGAGGTCCCGAAGACGTCACTGACGCCGACCTGCTCCATGGGCACAGGGTGCTCGGCCGCGAGCAGAGTGGCGATCGCGGAGCCGAGTCCGCCGATGACACTGTGCTCCTCGCACGTCACCACAGCGCCCGTCTTACGCGCCGACGAGAGGATCGTCTCGGCATCGAGCGGCTTCAACGACATCACGTCGACGACCTCGGCGCTCACACCCTCCGCAGCGAGAAGGTCAGCCGCTGCAAGGGCACGAGCGACCATGACACCGCACGCGGCAAGCGTCACATCGGTTCCCTCACGCAGAACGTACGCACGGCCGACGGAGAACTCAAAGCCCTCTTCGTACAGCTGCGGGACCGCCGGGCGGCCCAGACGCAGGTAGACGGGACCCGGGACGTCGGCTGCCAGGCGCACACACGCGCAGGCGGCGGTGAAGTCGGCGGGCACAAGGACCGTCATGTTGGGGAGCACGCGCATCAACGCGATGTCCTCGAGCATCTGGTGGCTGCCGCCGTCGGGGCCGACGGTCACGCCCGCATGGGTGGCCGCGATCTTGACTCCAAGATTGGCGTAGCACACGGAGTTGCGGACCTGATCGTAGACACGCCCGGTGGCGAAGACCGCGAAGCTCGAAGCGAACGGCGTCTTGCCCCCGGCAGCCAGTCCCGCGGCCGTCCCGATCATGTTCTGTTCCGCGATCCCCATGTCGAAGAAGCGCTCGGGGTGCGCGGCACGGAACTTCACCGTGGTCGTCGCCTTGGCGAGGTCCGCGTCCAGAACGACGATGTCGTCGCGGCCCTCGTCCACCAGCTCGATCAGCGTCGCGCCCAGTGCCTCGCGTGTCGCTTTGTCTGCCATCTTCGCGTCCCTACTCTGCGAGCTCGGCGAGCGCGCGAGCGCACTCGTCGGCGTTGGGTGCCTTGCCGTGCCAGTCGCACAGGTTCTCCATGAATGAGACCCCGCGACCCTTCATGGTGCGCGCAACGATCACGATCGGACCGCCGGTGTGCGCCTTCGCGCGCATGAACGCGTCATACAACTCCGCGACCGCATGCCCATCGCAGGTGATGACGGTCCAGCCGAAGGAGGCGAACTTCTCCGGGACGTTGCCCAGGTCCATGACCTCGCAGGTGGGGCCGTCGATCTGCAGCCCGTTGAGGTCGACGACCGCGACCAGGTTCTCGAGCCCGTAGTGCGCTGAAGCCATCGCGGCCTCCCACACGGAGCCCTCCTGCAGCTCCCCGTCTCCCATCAGACAGAAGACCGTGGGATCCGTGGCGCCATCGAGACGAAGCGCCAGCGCCATGCCGTTCGCCAGCGCGAGTCCCTGGCCGAGCGAGCCCGTGGAAACCTCGACACCCGGAAGCTTCCGCATGTCGGGATGACCCTGCAGCCGCGAACCGAGCTTGCGCAAGGTGGCGAGCTCCTCGCGCGGGAAGTAGCCCGACTCGGCCAGTGCGGCGTAGAGCACGGGCGCCGCGTGGCCCTTGGACAGGACGAAGCGGTCACGGCCGGGCATCTTGGGGTCGGCCGGATCGTGACGCATGACCGAACCGTACAGCGTCGCGACGATCTCGACGGCGGAGAGCGATCCCCCGGGGTGGCCGGAGCCGGCGGCGTGCACCATCTCGACGATGTCGCGACGCATGGCTTGGGACAGATGTGCAAGGTGTGCGAGGTCGGGCTGGGTCATCGTTTGATCCGTGCCTCCTTGAATCCTTCGCCGAGTGCTTCATGCACGTCCGAGATCACGACGAACGCGTCGGGATCGAGCGCGTGGACGATGTTCTTCAGGTCATCGAGCTCCCGGCGCCCCACGACGCAGAAGATCACGTCACGGTCCTCTCCGGAGTACAGGCCGCGCGCCGCGAACGCCGTCGCCCCGCGGCCGAGCTCGGTCAGGATCGCCTGGCCGATCGCATCGTGCGCTCGAGAGAAGATGAAAGCGGCCTTCTCGGTGGAGAGACCCTCCTGCACCACATCGATGGTCGTCGTGGTGACGAAAACGGCCACAGCTCCGTACAGAGCGAGTTCCGGGCCGAACTTGATGGCGGCAAAGACCAGAACGAACGCGTCGACCAGCAGCATGAGCTGTCCGACACCCAGGGAGACCTTCTTGGTGAGCAGCTGGGCGACGATGTCGGTGCCGCCGGTGTTGCCGCCGACCCGGAACACCATGCCCATGCCGATGCCCGCGAGCGCCCCGCCCCACAGCACCGCCAGCAGCCGCTCGTTCGGGAGCGGCACGAGACCTTTCACGAAGGGCGCCATCACGTCGACGGCGACCGAGAGGGCGACAGCACCGTAGATGGTCTTCGCACCGTAGTGCCACCCGCGCAACCGGATGCCGATGGACAGCAGGACCACGTTCATGAGGAGCATCTGAACGCCGACCGGGATGGCCGGCAGCCCCGCGTCCTTCAGCACGTAGAAGAGGATGGTCGAGAGGCCCGAGACGCCGCCCGCCGCGATCCTGTTGGGGATGAGGAACGCGTCGAGTGCAAAGGCGGTGATCAGGATGCCGAGCGTCATCCAGGAGTAGTCACGAACGGGTCGCGAGCGCAGCACCCGCGTCGCCGACTCTCCACGCGCGGAGATGCGCTTCATCGTCTCCCTGACCATGTGCCCTAGACCCCCATCCGATCGGCGAAGTCGAGCCGTGGGCGAGCGCGGCGATCGCGCAGGAAGGCGAGCACCGACTCGGCGTCCCGGTTCACGATGCGCGCCGCAGGAAAACGGATCTCTTCAGCAACGGCCACAGCCTCATCGAAGGTGCCGACGAGGCTGTGGAAGTGCGCGTCCGATCCGATCGATATCAGCGCGCCCGCGTCGCGGGCCGCGATCGCGAACCCACGCTCGCCGTGAGATGACGCCGAGCGAGAGCTGGAGGCGTCGAACGAGTGGTTGTTGAGCTCGAGCGCGACGCCTCGCTCGACAGCGGCCTCGACGACCGCATTGACGTCGACGGGGAACTCCTCGACGTTGCCGGGGTGCGTGACGATGTCGACCAACGGGTTGCGGATCGCCCGGATGAGCGCCCGTGTATTGCGCGCCTTGTTGCCATCGTCGAACCCGGTGAGCGGATGGAGGCCGACGGCGACTATGTCCAGGATGGACAGGATCTCATCGGGCAGATCCAGCCCGTTCTCCGTGTCCGCAACATTGGCTTCGCAGCCCTTGAGGATGCGAACGCCCGAGAGCGTGCCCGGTATCGCCTTGGAGTTCCAGAAGAACCACGCATGCGCACCACCGGGGACTGCAGGCCCGTGATCGGTGATCGCTATCAGCTCGAGGCCCTTGGCCGCGGCGGCCGTCGCCAACTCCGTCACGGTGGAGAAGGCGTGACCGGACGCGACCGTGTGCGTGTGGAGGTCGGCCAGCAGCCGCATCCTATGCGCCCGTTCCGGCCGAGGCGATCTGCGCACCGACGCGCCACTGGTGGAACGCCACGATGAAGCGGTCGATGTCGCCCGACAGCACGCTCTGGACGTCGCCCGTCTCGACGCCGGTCCGGACGTCCTTCACGAGCTGATATGGATAGAGCACGTAGTTGCGGATCTGGCTGCCGAACGAGATCTCGAGCTTCTCGCCCTTCATCGCCTCGATCTCCGCGTCGCGCTCCGCCTTCCGGATCTCGTAGAGCCGCGAGCGGAGGATCTTCATCGCGGTGTCTTTGTTCTTGAGCTGGCTCTTCTCGTTCTGGCAGGTGACGACCAGACCGGTGGGCAGGTGCGTGATGCGCACGGCCGAGTCCGTGGTGTTGACCGACTGGCCACCCGGACCCGAGGAGCGATAGACATCCACGCGGATCTCCTCGTCCTTGATCTCAACATCGATATCGTCGGGAAGCAGCGGGAGCACTTCCACGCCGGCGAAGGTCGTCTGACGGCGCTTCTTCTCGTCGGTGGGGCTGATGCGCACAAGTCTGTGCACACCCGACTCCGACTGGAGCATGCCGTAGACGTTCTTACCGTGGACGGTGAACACCGCACGGTCGATGCCGAGCTCCACGCCCTGGGGAACGTCGTTGAGATCGATCTTCCACTTCCGGGACTCCGCGTACTTCGTGTACATGCGCAGCAGCATCTCGGCCCAGTCCTGGGCCTCGAGGCCACCTTGCCCGGGGGTGATGGTGACGAGCGCATCGCCGTGGTCGAACTCGCCCGTGAACCAGGATGCGAGTTCGAGGTCATCGAGCCGGCGCGTGAGGTCCTTGAGCGAACGAGAGACTTCTCCCGCCAGCTCGTCGTCCTCCTCGGCGAGAGCCAACTCGTTGCCGATCTCGGCGTCCTCGAGTTCGGCGCGCATGGTCTCGACCGAACCGACCTCGGAACGGAGCTCGGCCGCCTTGGTCATGACGAGCTGCGCCGATGAAGGGTCGTCCCAGAAACCGGGCTCGTTGGCCGACGCCTCCAGCACCTCGGCCTCCGCCCGCTTGGCGTCGAGGTGCAGATACTCGCCGATGCGCTGAAGACGCCCGACGGATGCCGCTATGTCACTCGCTCGGTCTTCGATCATGGCTCCTGCCAGTGTAGCCGTTGCGCACCGCGTGCGGCCCCCGGCACCGGGTCGGCCGCACGCCGGAAAACGTTCTGGATGAGGTCAGAGGTCCACGCCGTGGCACTTCTTGTACTTCTTGCCGCTGCCGCAGGGACACGGGTCGTTGCGGCCGACGTCGGCGAAGGGGTCCGCCTTGTCCTTGACGACCTGTGCGGCCCTCGAGCCGCCGACGGCAGCGGACGCCGCGGCCATCTGCTCCGGCGACACGCCATCGACACCGGCCGCCGCAGCAGCGCCTGCTGCGCCGCCGAAGATCGTCTGCTCGGTGGGCGCCGAGTAGTTCACGGGACTCCGCGTCGGCGCGGAAGCCGGAGCCTCCTCGACGACCTCGATATGGAAGATCGTGCGCAGGAAGTCCTCGTTGATGGTCGCCACGAGCAGCGAGAACATCTCGTACGCCTCGGACTTGTACTCGACGAGCGGGTCGCGCTGGCCCATGGCCCGCAGCCCGATGCCCTCCCGCAGGTAGTCCATCTCGAGCAGGTGATCCATCCAGCGTGTATCGATGACACGCAACATCACGAAGCGCTCGAGGTCGCGCAGCTGCTCTGCCCCGATGAGAGACTCTTTGCCGTCGTAGCGCTCGACTGCGCGCTCAGCCAGCGTGCCGGCGATCTCGTGTGCGTTCTCGATCGTCTTCTGGAGTTCGGAGAGGCCGAGATCGTCGCCCACGAGCTCCGACAGCCACGACGCGAGGCCTTCGAAGTCCCACTCCTCCGGGATGCTGCGCTCGGGGCAGAACTCGAGCACGGCCGTCGAGACCGTCTGCTCGATCATGTCGTGTACCCGGCCGTGGATGTCTTTGCCGTCGAGGATGGCGTTGCGCTCGCCGTAGATGGTCTGACGCTGCAGGTTCATGACGTCGTCGTACTCGAGGACGTTCTTGCGGGCGGCGAAGTTCATCGTCTCGACCTGACGCTGAGCGCCCTCGATCGCCTTGCTCACGAGGCCCGCCTGGATGGGCATGTCCTCGGGGATGTCGGTCTTCTCCATCAGACTGCCGATGCGATCCATCCGGTCTCCGCCGAACAGTCGCATGAGGTCGTCCTGGAGCGACAGGTAGAACTGGCTCGCGCCCGGGTCGCCCTGGCGGCCGGAACGGCCTCGCAGCTGGTTGTCGATACGGCGGGACTCGTGACGCTCAGTACCGAGGATGGCGAGACCGCCGGCCTCGACCACCTTGATGTGCTCCGCCGCGCAGACCTCGCGCGCCTGACGCAGCGCATCCTCGACCTGCTCGGGAGTCGCGTCCTCGGGCTGCACGCCCTGGTCCCGGAGCACCTCGCGGAACAGCTCGTCCGGATTGCCGCCGAGCACGATGTCGGTACCACGACCGGCCATGTTGGTGGCGATCGTCACGGCCCCGAACCGGCCGGCCTGCGAGATGATGTGGGCTTCCTGCTCGTGGAACTTGGCGTTCAGCACCTTGTGCGTGATACCGCGCTTGGTGAGCAGGCGCGACAGGTGCTCGGAGTTCTCGATCGAGATCGTGCCGACCAGGCACGGCTGGCCGAGCGCGTGACGCTCGACGATCTCCTCGACCACGGCGGTGAACTTGCCATTGAGGCTCCGGAAGATGAGGTCGTTGCGGTCGTCGCGGATCATCGGGCGGTTCGGCGGGATGACTAGGACGGGGAGCTTGTAGATCTCCTTGAACTCCGCGTCCTCGGTGATGGCGGTACCGGTCATGCCCGAGAGCTTCTTGTACATGCGGAAGTAGTTCTGCAGGGTGACGGTGGCCAGCGTCTGGTTCTCCTCGCGGACGTGCACGCGCTCCTTGGCCTCGATGGCCTGGTGGAGGCCCTCGGAGTAACGCCGGCCGATCATGAGGCGACCGGTGAACTCGTCGACGATCAGGACTTCGCCGTCCTGCACGACGTAGTCGACGTCGCGCTTGAACATGAACTGGGCCTTGAGGGCCTGCTGAAGGTGGTTCACGAGCTGGCCGGACGGATCGCCGTAGATGTCCTTGATGGCGAGCTGCTCTTCGACCTTCTTCAGGCCGACATCGGTGACGGCGATCGTCTTCTTCGCCTCGTCGAACTCGAAGTCGACCTCCGGATGCAGACGAGGGATGACCTTCGCGAACTGCTTGTAGAGGTCGGCGGACTTGGTGCCGGCCCCCGAGATGATCAGCGGCGTTCTCGCTTCGTCGATCAGGATCGAGTCGACCTCGTCGACGATCGCGAAGGCGTGCCCGCGCTGTACGCGGTCCCCGGGCTCGATGACCATGTTGTCGCGCAGGTAGTCGAAGCCGAACTCGGCGTTGGTGCCATAGGTGATATCGGCGTCATAGGCGGGATGCCGCTGATCGGGGTCCATCTGCGACTGGATGAGGCCGGTGGTCAGGCCGAGGGCCGCGAAGACGCGGCCCATCCACTCGCTGTCGCGCTTGGCCAGATAGTCGTTGACCGTGACGACGTGGACGCCGGTGCCGGGCAGCGCGTTGAGGTACGCGGCGAGCGTCGCCACGAGCGTCTTACCTTCACCGGTCTTCATCTCGGCGATCGTGCCGTCGTTGAGCACCATGCCACCGACGAGCTGCACGTCGAAGTGGCGCAGGCCGATGGAGCGCCACGCGGCCTCGCGACAAGCAGCGAACGCCTCGGGAAGCAGGTCCGCCAGTTCCTCGCCGGCCTCGAGCCGGGACCGGAACTCGGTCGTCTTACCGGCCAGCTCGGCGTCGCTCAGCGCCTGCATCGAGGGCTCGAACGAGTTGATCGCTTCGACGCGCGCATCGTACTTCCTGAGCTGGCGGCCTTCGCCCAACGTCAGAAGTTTCGTGAGGATGTTGGCCATGGAAACGCCACCTTATCGGGTGTCGCGGGGGGTCGGTGCGAAGTCGGTAGAGCAGCGCCGATTGTATCACGCTGGGCTCACGGCACCCCGGTCGTGCGGAGGCTCCACGGAGACTCCATGCCGACACAGGCGAGAGGTCGGGGGCCTCTTTGGTCCCCGACCTCTCCGATTCGCTTATTGGCTGCCCCCCGGGCTCGGGGGGTGACGCCGCATCTGTCCCGTCGGGTGCCCCTCAGGAGTCTCCCTCTCCTCACCGTGGTGGACTCGGCCATACACGCATCCCGCTCGCTGTTCCTTGACCGGAAAGCCCGTCGAACCGCCTGCGAACCGCTTCCCCCGAAGCGCTCGGGTTGACAGCATCGTAGGCGACGGGCCTTACCGGCCCCTTACCAGCACCCCTCCAGAAACACCATCGTCCGGGCCGGTCACTCCTCCATACCGAGGACCTGCTCGTAAAGCGCCGTGGTCTCCCGCGACGGATCGATCCCAAGCTCCTCCACGAGGTGGCTACGACACGACATATAGGTGTCGATGGCCGCAGAACGCTGGCCGGACGATATCTGAAGTCGCAGAGCGGCCTGATAGAAGTCCTCGCGGAGAGTGTCCCGCTCCATCGGCCGCCGGAGCATCGACAAGCCAGCGTGAGGCTCCCCGCGGTCGTCGAGTATCTGAGAGGCCCGGAGCATGGCGTCATCGAACGCGTGTCTGACGCGCATCCGGATAGAAGCGAACCAGTCATCGTAGATATCACCGGGCAGAACGTCGCCCCGGTAGACCTCCTCCGCAGCGCGGATCGCCGCCAACTCGGCATCAGGGTCGCTCCGCTCACGTGCCCGTCTCGCGTCGGCCATGTGCTCCTCGAACTCCTCGAGATCGGTGACCACGCGGCCCGGCACGATCCGGCACACGGAGTGGATGTGCTCGACGAACGGACAAGGCACCTCGCGGATCGAGTTGGGCGCGAGCGCGCGCTTCATCGCGCTCCATACGACATAGAAGTTGTTGAGAGCGCGTTCTTCGTCCATCTCGGGCCACAGGTACTCCGTGATCTCGCCCCGCGGCACGTCGGTCCCCGCACGAGCGACGAGCATGGCGAATAGCAGCCTCGCCTTGCGCTTCGTCCAATCGCGATCGCCCACCTTGCCATGCGGAGCAACCACCTCGAGCCCACCCAGCACCCGCACCCGGCACACGGCTTCCGACAGATCCTCGGTGCGCTCGTGCTGGGCCCATTTGCCCTCCTCGAGACGTATGCGGCCCTGCAGCCGCTTCAGCTCGTCGGGAGTCAGGACCGCGGCCGCCTCGGCAAGCGCCTCGCCAGCATACGGATCCCTCAGCAATCCGAGCACCCGCGCGGGAATATGCTCGACGCCCATCGCCAGCGCAAGCGGTCCCAGCAATGAGGGGAAAGCGCGGAGGTAGGAAGCGACTATGAGAACAGGCGACTTCTCACGGATGTAGTCGGAGACGCAGTAGAGGTGGTGGACCGCCTGAGAGAGATCGTCGTCAGTCAAGGCGCCATAGGCAAGGAGCAGGCGAGCCTGCACGATGTGCCCCTGTGCGCCCAGCGGCTCCACTTCCGCCAGGACCCGCGACGCGATTCCGCGCCCGCGCTCGATATCACCCGAGAAAGCAGACGCGGCGGCCTGAGCCAGTTCCGCCATCCACACAAGGACCGGGCTGCCGGTGGCCATCGCCGAGCGAACCGCACGGTCCGCGATCGACATCCCCCATTCGGCTTCGCGCAGGGCGAGCGCGAACATGCTGGAATACGCGAATGTAAATGCCAGAGAAAGTTGATCATGGTTCCTGGCGTCTTCATCGGCTGCCATCTCAACCGACAACTTTAAATCCACATCTCGACCTGCAACACGATCAATAAACGTCGCAAGAGACCTCAGCGAAACGGTAGTACTCCCATCGAGACCTATCGTGGTCCTCAGGCGACAAATCTCAGCCTCTGCCTCGGTGAACAATCCGAGGTTCAGCATCGCCACGAGCATGTCGCTCAGCACGACCGTCGAGTACGAGGTGTCGAAGCCGCTGTCAGAACGAGCAGCGGAGAAGTACTCGAGTGCGACCGACCAGTCGCCATCGAGCAACCCTGCAGACAGGCCTCGCACCAAGGCAAGTCTCACGGACGATGAGACCCGCAGATCGGACGAGGCGGCGAGTCGCCGCATCGGCTCCGCGATGCGGGACAGGCCATCGCGATCGCCAAGGAATGTGTACGCGAGCAAGAGCGAAACGATTGCGTCCGAAGCCGCATCGGAATCGAGACACACGGCGTCCGACGCGAGCAGGGGCTCGACATCGCCGATCACACCCGCATGGTCCATCGTGAGCGCGCGGATGCGCGCCAGGAAGAGCCGGGAACGCACCACCGTGGGAAAGTCCTCCATGGCTTCGGCGCTGCGGAGTGCGAGCTGGGCGCCGCTCCTTGCCTCCGCGCCCTCCCAGTTCTCCCACGCACATTCGGCACTCAACAGCAGCAGCCGCGGATCGCTCGCCACGACGATCGCCGGTAAAGAATCCAGCGCCGCGCGCACCTCTCTGCTGTGCCCCGCTGCGAGCAGGCGCGCGCCACCGACCGTGAGACATTCCACCGTCAGTTCCTCGGACTCGTGCGACGACGCAAGATCGACAGCGCCCACACAGTCCTCAGAACCCAGCATCGTCCGAACGACGCGAGCGAAACCCTCCGGATGCTCCCGTACCAGCGTATCGGCCGACGACAGCGCCTCCGCCACCATCTGATGGACCGCGAACGTGGTCCGCTTCCCGCTCCCGGAAGTCGTGACGAGAGGCAGTGCCGAGGACGCCCTTCGCAGAAGCGCCTCAGCATTCCCACATCCCGAGCAGGTCACCAGACGTTCAGCCGGTCCCGAGCCGAGGGCCGCCGCATAGTCGAGTACCACGCGTTCGTCGGGAGACAGCTGCTCACTCACGAGTGAACGGATCAGCTGCGTCGCCACTCCCCGCGAACCGGAAGCGGGCGCATCGGCTCCGTCCATCGCCCACCTGCTCACCAGTAACGAGGCGAGCGCCGGGTGCCTGTCGGACATCTCCGTCAAGCGGCACAGATCCATATCAGAAATGGAACGCCCCGTGAGGCTCTCGGACAGCTCCCGCAACTCGGCATCGGTCATCCCCAAGTCGACCGCGTCCGCGACCCACCCGCCGCGACACGTCGCTTCCCCCGACCGAGTCGTCAGGACGAGCACACTGCCGCGCGGAGCTTCCGACACGGCCTGCAAGAGGACGTCGACGTCATCTGCGTTCGAGGCCCAGCCGGCGTTGTCGACGACGATCAGGACACAGTGCCCATCAGGTCGATCCGCCAGCTCGGTAGCGCAGGAATCCGCCAGACCCTCGATCGTGGTCGGCGCGCCATCCTGAGCGACACGTGTTCGCAGTTGGCTGGCGAGACGCTCGAGTGTCTCCCGGAACGACCCACGCTCCCCTGCGGCATCGACCCAGACCGCCTCGGGAAACTCCGGGGAGACGGCCAACTGTGCGGCCAGCACCGTCTTGCCGAAACCTGAAGGGGCAGCCAGCACCACCAGGCTCGGACGCGCGGATACGATCGGCTGCAGCAATCGCGAACGGATTATCCCCTGTGCGCGACGCTGTAGCGACCTGCGGCTGAGTGCGTTTCCGGACATTCCCCTACCCCCTTGTGGGAGCCTGAGGGGGCCGACGATGGGTCTATCTTCGACGCGGTAGTCACAAATCCTGCTAAATGGTCTTGGATGCGTCTTCCGTCTTGCGATCCGATGCCACAGCGAGAAGAACGATGACTCCGACGAACAAGAGACAGTCACCTGCACTGGCGACCGATCTCAGCCACGAGGGGCCCGGCAGCGGGATAACGTCGGCCAGCCAGACAGCGCGCGTCGCGGCGGACACCAGGACGTGCACGAAATCGCCCGCCGGAATGTTGTGCACGGCGGATGAGGACCCCACGGCCCGAACGGCCAGCTCGGACACGGGCATCCCGCTGTTGAGCGCTATCACGACCGCGTTCAGCGCCAGACCTGCGCCAAGAACGGCCATCCCCGGCTGACGGCGATTGACCCAAGCGACACCCACGAGAAGAGGAAAGGTCGCCAGCCATCCCCAGAACGCCACGCGCGCCACTGTGCCGGTCAACGTGACCAGCGGCAGCGTCGCCTGAATGCACAGCAGGGCCAACAGGGTGCCTTCGCCGCGCAACCGGAGGGTGCTCAGTTCTCTCAGCGATCGCCCCGAAGCCACACGAAGACACAATCCAAGGAGAATGCAGAAGACGAGGATCATGAAGCGACCGGGGACAAAGCGCCCTCTTCCGTCGCAGAAGAGCGCTGCTCCAGACGGCGCAGCACCCGATCCACCCCGCGACGTTCGCCCGAGTAGATACGCGACCCGATCGCGTTCGCCACGGCATCACCTCCGCCGGTCAGACCGTGCGCCCCATCGTCCCGTGCGCTCAGGTGCGCGATCACATAGGCGCAGACGAGGTCCTTCGCATCGGCCGACTCCTGAAGCTCCAAGGCCGAATCGAGAATCTCCAAGATGGGCGCGCTGCCGGACAGGAATCCGACCCCCGCAAGCACTTCGGAGCTCGTCCTCCGGACCTCGTCGGCATCGTCGTCGGCCCCGATCCTCCCCACATCATGGAAGAGCGCCGCATAGTTGAGGTCTTCCAACCTCGCGCCCTGAAATCCCAGCATCCGCCCGGCCTCGGTGGCCAGGCCGGCTACGCGCTCGGCATGCCCTCTACGCTCCGGGTCGTATGCCTCGAGCGCCCGCGCGATCACTTCCACCGTCGCCGTATACGACGCCCTGACTTCGAGAAGCAACGCGAACGACTGGCGCATGACCAGGAGCAGCCCGACCGTCACCAATAGCGCGGAGTACCTCATGGCGGGATAGATGAAGACGGTCAGGGTGGCCACGGAGAGTTCGGCAGCCGCCATCCATCCCTGCAGCCGCAGGTTGCCCATCAGCAGCGGGATGAAAGGGACTTCGAAACGGAGGCTCGCATGCAGCTGGCTGAGCACAAGGTCCAGCACCGTGAACGCGAGGGCCGCAATCCCGATCATGAGGTATGGCCGGGGGTTGGTTGCGAAATCTCCACTGATAATACCGGCTTCTACACCGGGGCCGATGATCACCGAAGCCGCCACCACGAGAAGGATCCGGCGGCTCAGGTACTCAGCCACAGACCATCCCGAGCGGCCCTTACTCCGCACGAGCGAGCTCGTCAATTGAGCAGCCGCGATGGCGGCCACGGCCAGCAGCGGGTGTAGAACGACCGCGGCGGCGAAGGCAATGGGGCCGGTCGTGTCCGCCTGGTCGCCCCTGGGGAGCCAGACGCTGTAGAGCCCGAGGACGAGCGCTGCCGCGGCGAAAGCGGCGGTGCTCAGCGCCGAGTCGCCAAGCCCGAGACTGACAGGCAGAATACCCGCTCCGGGAGCGAAGCCGAGCGTCAGCAGCACCACGATGGACAGCACCGATTGACCCAGGACCAAAGCACGCGCTCTGCTCATCCGGCCGCTCCGCTCAGCGTGGGCCCTGCATCCCCGTCACGCATCTCCAGCCACGACTTCTCGAACGCCGCTACGACATCGGGATCGAACTGGGTCCCCCTGCCCGCCTGCAACTGCTCGGACGCCGCCTCGTGCGTCATGGCGCGACGATACGGCCGCTCGGAGGTCATCGCGTCGTAGGAGTCGGCGACGGACAGGATCCGCGCGGACAGGGGGATATCATCGGCATGCAGCCCGACGCCGTAGCCCGTGCCGTCGAGCCATTCGTGATGTGCTGCGATCGACGGCACGAGATCCGCGAGATAAGGCACATCCTCGAGGATGTGGGCTCCGATCTGCGGATGCCGCTTGATCTCGTCGTACTCCGAATCGGAGAGCCGTGACTCCTTCGCCAACACCCGGCGGCTCACCCCGACCTTCCCCAGGTCGTGCAACAACGCGGCATAGCGGACCCTGTCCACCGCCTTCTCGTCGAACCCGAGACTCTGAGCGATCCGGACCGCGTACTCCGCCACACGGACCGAGTGGCCCTTGGTATAGACGTCCTTGGCCTCGAGCGCGGCCACGAGAGAGGTCACCGTGTCGGCGTATGCCTCTCTCAACTGTATCGACTGCTGGAACGTCTGTCGCGCCACAACGAGAGGGACGGCGAACAATGCAAAACCGGCGATCCCGATGAGCGCGATGATCTGGGCGATCATGATCCCCACGAAACCGAGCACAACCTGCGAGGGTAGCGTCCAACCAACGGAATCAATCCATATCCTCCTGAAGGGCTGCCCGTAGATGAGCTTGATAGCCAAGGGGACCAACAGCGAGTTTACGGCGACCCCGACCGTCGCAGCGATAACTAGCGGAACCCAAAGGTGCGGCAGCTGGGTGGCCGTAATGGGCCCGTCGAGCAGAATCCGCGCCGCATGTTCGTAGAGGAGACCGGGGACAACGAAAGTCAGCACTACTTGCCCGATGTTGAACCCAAACAAGTACCCGGACATTCGCGGTTTTGCAAAAAACATCGGGAGTACGGAAACAAGACCCGCCGCAGCTCCATATCCAGCGCCGAAGAACACGAACATCGCAACACCGAATGGATAAGTCATCGAGATGCTCGCCGATGAGCCCGGGAACATCACAATCAGCGATTCGGATACCAAGACTGCACCGAGCAACAAAAGCAAAACGAGAACCTGCGACGATGACGTCAACACCGGAGCGGACTGCCACGCAATCCACGACAGGTAGGCTGCAACTGCGAAAGTCACAACCGACAAAACGGGAAAGCGGAGACTGCGACGCTTTTCCGGCGTCATGCCTCCGCTCCCTTGGTACGAGACTCAGTCACACATGGCCGATCTAGTGAACCTTGAGAACCGCGCCGCCGCTGAGAACCAGCGTAGAAAGGGCGGCGAGAACCAAGAAAATGCGCTTCATGGGAAGACCTCCTGGTTTGTGTACGTGCTTGCACAGAACCTATCTGGGTCTTCTCCCATTCCGCTATGGATGGAAGAACGCTGTCCGCTCCGCTAATAGTGCGTCCAGTGTCCGTTTCCGTACTATCGGCCACGGTACTGATCTCTGCTATGGGGTTGTCAAGAAGTTGAGGCGCCTGTTGATCGCGTCCAGAGTCGCTCGGACTATGGATTCGTTCTCGCCCTGACGTGCGAACGCCGATCCCGCAAGCGGCTGCTCGCCGTGCGGAGTCACCAAGATGATGCAACTCACCGCGACGCGCTCACGACCGAGCGCGATGATCGCGACGTCCTCGAGCGCGAACTCGAACTCGCCGTGGACGTACTTCCCGACCGCGCAAAGCGTCGCCTGCGCGACCAGACGCCTTCGCCCGGTCGTCGACGCGGGGCCCTCAGCCTCGCCCTCGTATATCTCGCCATCGAGTTCCAGCGAGACGTGCGCGGAGGCGCTCACGCCAGTGACCTCGGCGCTCACCGCGCGAATGCGCGAACGGGCCTTGTCGCGGGGATCACGGGGCTCCGAGTCGCGCCCGAGCTGCGCGATCGAAACGGTCCGATGGTCGATGGGGATGCCGAATCGCGCCATGATCGTCGACTCGACGTCACGAACGATCTGCTTGGGTGACTTGAGCGGAGAGGCGAGGATGTGGATCTCCAGTATCGCACCGTCGTCAGACGCCACGATACGAGCCGCCCGAATCTCGGCGACCTGAGACAGTGCCTCTTCGATCTCCGCGATGGTGGCCGGAGCGATGCTCTGATCCATGCTGGAGTCCTCGTGTTCGATGTGAGCTGCGTGAGACCCCTGTGACGCAGAATGCATGCCCCCCGGAACCAGAGCACGCCCCGACGATACCCTCGCCGTTCGAGGGGTGTCAATAGCCGCGGGACCCGAGGCGTGACAGGGGCGCCGCCCCGAGTAGCGGAACGGCGCCCGTTGTCGGGTCGGATCGTACGCTACGAACGCGGCTGCAACAGCCCGTAGTCGCCGTCGCGACGCCGGTACAAGACGTTGGGAGTGCCTGTTTCGCCGGAAGCGAACAGGAAGAAATCGTGCCCCAGCAACTCGAGCTGCAGGATCGCCTCTTCCTCGGTCATCGGCTTGAGTTCGACGGCCTTCTTCTTGACGACCGTGCGATCCGGCTCGTCGACGTCTTCGGAGGTTGCGACCACGGCTGCCGGCGCGAGCTTGCCAGCGTGGCGGTCGACGACCTTCTCCTTGAACTTGCGAGCCTGGCGCTCGAGCTTGGCCGCGACCTTGTCGATAGCGGCCTTCATCTCGGCCGCGCTCTCCCGCGCGCGCAGGATGTGGCCCTTGGTGAAGACCGTGACTTCGGCGACTTCATGGTCACCGATCGAGCGGTTGCGCTCGTGATACAGCTCGACCTCGACGCTCATCGCGAGGCCGTTGAGAATACGAGCAACCTTGCCGACCTTCTCCTCCGCATACGCGCGGACGTCGGGCTTCACGTCCATGTGGCGACCCTTGACGACCATATCCAATGCTGTCGGCCTCCTTCTGTTTCCCGGGCGGGATACCGTCCTTATGCGACGGGGAAACGACTCTGCCAACGTACGGGTGCGCGGCGACCCATGGTACAGAACACCGTGAAGACCATCCTCGAGTCGCCTACCGCACTTCCTTGTCCTGCGACTCGCGATCCGCTGCGAACGCCGCAGCGACTGCAGTAAAACGCGCCTCGAGCAGGGACAGACGCGCGGGAAGGTCACCGAGTTCGGCTGCGACCGCCGGTGCAGGAACCGCCGCGGCGACCGCACGCAGCCGCACGAACTTCAGGTATCCGAGGAGTATGGTGACCGCGAAGGCGAACAGCACGACATAGAACCGCGTGTTCGAAGTGGTGCTGGCGATCGTCCAGCCCATGCCGTACAGCATCGTGAACAATCCGCCCAACAGCAGTCCGTTCGACAGGACCCGCAGCTGCTCTGCCCTGACGAGCGACACACCCATCACCAGCGTCGCGAACAGGACGAGGATGATGCTCGTGTTGAGGTTCCACGGCTGCTCCTCGACGCGCTGCTTCGCCTGGAGGGCGATGATCTGCTTCTGGATCGCGTCGGCCTGCGCCTGCTCGGCGGGGGCGAGGGTCTTTCCACCCGTCGACAACGTGCTCTGCTGGTCGTACAGCGTCTGCAGTTGCGCCTGGTAGCGCTCGCCCGGGGAGGGATAGAACGTGTTCACGCCGACACCGATGAAGGCGACGACCATGAGCCCGAGGAAGAACGAGAAGATCGTCTGCAGCGCGTAGTGCTGTCGATCCTGCGCCATTGCCATGGCCGCACTCCTTCTTCTCGGGAGTTCTACATTGATTGTACCCGCCACGACAACACCCGCCGCAAACGTTTGCGGCGGGGG
>Ga0209125_1001205_pt1 | contig 25707 bp, 27 predicted proteins | sample BarGraIncub1131A_FD_184503 | JGI IMG/M metagenome (GOLD analysis project Ga0209125, IMG submission 184503) | Arctic peat soil microbial communities from Barrow, Alaska - Barrow Graham LP Incubations 11-31A (SPAdes) (version 2) | ecosystem: Environmental > Terrestrial > Soil > Wetlands > Peat... | reverse complement strand
CCTTGTCGACTATGTTTGACATCAATGTGGGCAGCTCAAGGTTGGCCCTGACCGACAGGTACATGAGTGCCACACCGACAATGATGAGAATGGTGAACTGCTTCAGATTCCGATATATTTTGAACAGATTACGCATGGTACCGCCTCAATGTCAAGTTGCTGTCGGTGATGCACACTGGAATATTCGCATGAGTATTTCGGGATCAGGCATTGTTTCTATGGTTCCGGAGACTTTCAGTGAGGCGAGGCCCAGGATTGCTGAAAAGAACGTATAGACAAGCTGCGCAGGATCTCCTTGCGCTATCTGACCTTTGTGCTGTCCCTGTTCGATCACGCGGACCAGCATGTCGAACGGTCTCCCTGGACCATGCGGATGCTCGATTCCAAGAACAGGGTACGCGCCGCTCGTCATGGCCTCCATCATGAGGACAAAGTAGTATCCTGCCGACTGTTGCTGCCCAACACTCTTGAAGATTCGCGCAACCAGGGCTCGCATCTTGTCGATCGGCTCCAGGTCGTCTGCTTTCAATTGCTCAATCACGTGTCTCGAGGAATCGACTGCATCCCTGACCAGTTCGGCGTAGATCTCATCCTTCGATTGGAAGTAGTGGTACATGAGCCCATAGCTTATTCCCGCTTCCGTCGCGATGTCGGTCATTTTTGCGGCCGCGAAGCCCTTGTGTATGAAAACCTTCAGGGCAGAAGAGAGGATCTGCTTCTGTCGATCATCTTTGATCTGTACGTTTGCTTCTTCACTGCGAGGTGCCATCAGCAAGACCCCCTTTGATTGACTTGTCAGTCAACGATAGGTCAGTCTATGCTGTATCACGTGAGAAACAACGGGCAGACTTCACAGTTGTAACACGTGGAGATGGGCACGGTCCGGCGAAGATTTCGCAGAAACGTGTACAATGAGGCTGCTCGCGACGTATAGTAGAAGCAAGTTCCAACTGACTCAGAAACAGAAAACGGATGATGGACAGGAGGCTGCCATGATGAAGGATCTGGTATTGAAGAACAGGAGTTACCGCAGGTTCCACGAAGATGTAGAGGTAGATTGCCAGACGCTGAGGGAACTTGTCGACCTTGCAAGATTGTCCGCTTCTGCCGCGAACAAACAACCTCTGCGGTACATGCTTGCTTGCACCAAGGAGAAGAATGAACTGATATTCCCGACCCTTGCCTGGGCTGCATACCTCAAGGATTGGAGCGGACCGTCTGTCGGAGAGCGCCCTTCAGCATATATCGTCGTGCTTGCAGACAAGGAGATTTCTCCATATTTCAACTGGGATGCAGGCAGCTGTTCGCAGAGTATTCTCCTTGGAGCGACAGAAAAGGGCCTTGGTGGCTGCATCCTTTCTTCAGTCAACAGACCCATTCTCAAACAGGCGCTCAATATCTCCGACACGTATGAAATCGTGTTCGTTATAGCACTTGGCAAACCGAAGGAGCACGTTGTCATCGAACCTGTTCCTGCGAGTGGAGACATCAAGTACTGGAGAGATGCCCAAGAAACCCATCATGTCCCGAAGCGGTCTCTTGAGGATCTGATTATCGGCTAGCGGTGCTTTCCGACTTGGCAGAACAGGAACCCTCAGAGCCCTACAGAACGAGGGGCTTACTTGTTGGTTTGCGTCTTGGCCGGCTCTTCGTCCCCCTTGAACTCCACGCTGTCGACTTCGCCCTGCCGTTCATCAATCAGGGTCATATGAGGCAGCTTCCCGCGTGGTTCAGGACCTTTCTCCCGTAGATTACCTTTCTGCCTGAGCTCCGCTAAGGCGAGCTTCTTGAGTTCGCCCTTCATATGCAAGTTGATATAGCTCTCGATCGTCTTTTCACTCACAGAAATCACTGTGAAATCATTCCCGCCTGTATGCAAAAAATTCTCGATCTGCTTCGGCGACCAACGGAGTGAAAGATGATTATTGATAGCTTCCCATGTCTGCGCATCGATTTTCAGCGCTAACTTCCGGTACGCTGCTCGCTTGTCTGTCTCTCTTTGAGCCAGAAAAGGATTGTAAGCTCTCTTTTCTAACCCTTTTGCCAATTCTCGCAACAGACTCGACTGATTTCTCCCAAGTGCTTTCGCTATATCGGCTTGCTTCTTTCTGTTCTGTACCAACACAAGAATCGTTTCTGGTTCTTCCGACCTAATTCTTCTGTAACTTTCCATCTTTTCATCCTAACGCTTTATGCGCTAAGAGTTACTGGCGGCCCAATACAAAAAACATAGGGAACCTATATTGACGGGAAAATCATAGATTTCTTATGCGGAGCAAAAGAACCGACCTATGCAGGCAGGGGTGCAGAGGTCGGTTCTTCAAGACTGAATTCTCGTAATCTTCAATATATTGCAGAACCATTAGAATATATCGATACGTATCTAGGCGGAGAAGAAGCTCTCTGGTTCAGCAACTTGCCGTTTGGATCCATGAATTACACAGGGCGAATCATTGCTAAGGGATTTTCAAGTGTTTTTTTTGGAGGAAGTGGTTTCTATTGGTGCCAATAGAATTCCCGTATAGAGGGCCGCAGGTGCATCAGAATGGCGATTATAGATATCGTTGCATCGTGAATGGAGAATTTGAATGGTTTAACGGATATAGAGAAATTTATTGTAATGATATGAAACTATATGAATGTTATTTCCATGGCGGGTGTGTCAAATAGATCCCGATCTACACTGCCGTTCCATCTCATGGCTTATTTTCTTCGGCCTCTTTTTTGGCGTTAACAGTTCATCAAAGACGTACAGCCGCATCGCGAAATCCATGCGGCTGTTTTCTTTTTGCGGTGGTTTAGGTAAGCTTGTCCGGGGGTTCGATTCAATTCTTTCAGCAGTTGATTCCTAAGAGCCGTCCATGATTCAAGTTTCCGATGAACCGGTATCTTGAATTGGGGACTCACCCCATCTTTTAAAACCTTCCATCTCGATATCAAACTTGTCGAGTATTTTTGCAGTAATATGTTTTACCATATCATCAACGCTGCAGGGTTTATTGTAAAAAGAAAGCATAGGCGGCAAGATAATCACTCCCATCTCGGAAAGATGCAACAAGTTTCTAAGATGTATCGTGCTTAAAGGACATTCCCTCGCGACCAGAACAAGCTTCCTTCCTTCTTTCATGGTAACGTCCGCCGCCCTGAGCAAAAGATTATCCGAGTATCCACAGACAATTCCTGCCGCGGTTTTCATGCTGCATGGAACAATTACCATCCCTTCTGTTTTAAATGTCCCACTTCCAATATTTTCACCGATACGATCCGACGAATAGACCTTGTCCGCAAGTCTTGCTACTTCAGCAGGCAGAAGACCCGTTTCCTGGATAATCGTCTCCTCTGCCCCTTTTGTAATAACAAGATGCGTTTCCCATTCTTCGCAATTCTTGAGATATTTTAATAATTCTATTCCGAGAATTGCCCCACTGGCTCCGCTCATGCCGATTACCAATTTCTTTTTCGCGTTGCCAGACTTTTGAATATCAGACATCAGTTTTATCACCATATCCTTCTGCTTCACATTCACTTTTTTCAGGAGGAAGCCAGCACAGCGCTGTGCGTCTCTTTGAAATCAATCCCGTCAAATTGAAAAGGCAGGATAAACATATCATACTACGGTCCTCAATTACGGTTACACGTGCCGGATAATTACATGTATCCTACTATTCTGCATTGGATTGTCAACCAAGCTATCGCAGATTTCCTTGCGGATAACGCTGGAGTTCTCCCCAATCCCGGCGGCAAATACCAGCGCATCGATACCATCCATCATGGTCGTATATGCTCCAATGGTCTTTTTTGACCTGATAGACAAAAACACCTTGGGCATCCGGGCTTTTTCATCGCCGGCGGTGGCTCTTTTTTGTCGCCATACATGCGGCAAGTCCAATTCTAAAACGCAGATTCATGAATGAGGATGTCCAGGCCCTTTCCTGTATTCAGAGGACCAGAGCAACTAAGACACAAGTCATAGAACTACGCTGCCGGATTATTTCGTACCTTTTGTCATTGGGGCAAGATGCAGTTTTTTACCAAATTTACCCAGTACACCCGGGCCAACCAGCAAGATAACAAGAATTACTAAAAAGACCAGAGACAGCGGACGGGTTACAAAGATACTTAAGGAATTATGACTCAAGAGCATCGCGCGCTGGAAATTTGATTCCATCAGCGGTCCAAGGATCATGCCAAGGACCAGACATGCTACCGGATACTTTCTCTTCATAAGTACATACCCAATGACTCCAAAAAGTATGGCAATAAATACATCATTGATACTGTTTGCGAACGAGAGCGCCCCCAGAACACATAAAATTATGATAGGGGGAACCAGGATACTGTTTGGAATACGGGTTACCTGCGCCATATACTTCGCACCGAACACTCCAATAAGGAATATAGGAACGTATGAGATCAATAAGGCCCAGTAAACTGTTGACATAAGCAGCCCATTGCTCTTGAACAAATTTGCCCCCGGCTGAATACCGTGAACCGCCATGGCAATCAGGAACAAGGCCGACGACGCTCCTCCGGGAATTCCCAGCGCAAAAGCGGGTACCAGTTCCCCTGAGACAGTAGCTTTATTAGCTGATTCAGGCGCCAATACTCCCCTAATATCACCGGTACCAAAGGTTTCCGGATTCTTGGCGAGACGTTTTTCAACGAGATAGGCGACAAAGTTGGAAGTTGAAATACCAATTCCAGGCATGATGCCAATCACCAAGCCAATCACTGCCGTGCGAACGATTGTCACCCAATTCCTGAGAGCAGCCTTAATTCCTTCCATAATTCCGCCTGATACCTTAGCCATATCCTGGGAGATTGTTCCGCCTTCTTCTGCCATAACCAATGCTTGGGCAATAGCGAAGACTCCAATAGCGACCGGAGCAAAACTAATTCCCCCTTGAAGATTCGTCGAACCAAAGGTAAAGCGGAGCACGCCGCTCACCGAATCTCGCCCGATAAATGACAGGAGCAACCCAAAGCCACCCATCGCCAAACCCCTTAAAGGATCCCCTTTAGAGGCTATGGCTACAAGAGAGAGGCCTAACAAAGCCAGCATAAAGTACTCGCTGGGACCAATCAGTAAGGAAACTTGCGCCAGCGCCGGTGCAGTAAAGATCAAGCCGGCGATGCCGATGAGGCCGCCGATCACTGACGCAACCGTTACAGCAGTTATCGCTAGTCCCGCTTTCCCCTGTCTTGCCAGAGGATATCCATCAAAACAAGTCGCCACCGACCCGGGAGTTCCCGGAACGTTTAACAATATGGATGTGATGCCTCCCCCAAATACGGTACTTGCATAAAGAGCACACATGAAAATGAGAGCCGAGGCGTCATGCATAGAAAAGGTCATTGGGAGAAACAGCGCCAAAGCAAACACCGGGCCTAACCCCGGCAGAATACCTATAATCACTCCTATTACAGTAGCTACCAATAAGAGAAGCACATTCCCTGGCTGCAGCATTTGAAACAACCCCTGTGCAAACTGTGGCCACATATTGCTCTATCCCCCTCCTAAAAGATTTTCAATAGGGCACCCTCGGGAATCCTCACCGAGAACATATGCCCGAAAATGTAAGCTAACCCCACTGACAAGACTAATGCAAGTAGTAACGTCAAAACCCAATTCTTTAAGCCCAATTTTCTGCTTAATACTATGGTCAAGATAGCGGTCGCAATTCGAAAGCCGAAGAGATAAAACACTATGCAATAAGCGACGAGGTAGAGGGACCCGATAAAAAAGGGAATTTGGACTTCTTCTTCGGTATTTTCTTTATTTCTCACTGGTTTAAATTGAGCTGCTAAAATCAAAACCGCAGTAGCAAGAGCTATCCACCGTGGCAAAAGTGCAGCCTGAGAAGGTAACGAGAAACTCAAAATAAACATGGCAACCGCCATTAAGAAGACAAGAAAACTAAACAGTCTGTCTGCAAACCTTCTTGCTTTCTCGATTGTAGTCATAACGCATCATCTCCTATAAGGAAGACCTTCTTACCAATCCTAAAGAATGAACAACATTCTTATAGCCTGAATTATTGGCCGGTTCCAGCTAAAATACTCTTTTCAGCAGTAACCAGGTCAAATTGCTTTGCTGCGTCAGCTTTCAACTTATCCGCACTTATTTCCATTACAGTGATCCCGACTTTTGTCCCTACGGACTGAACATCTGTGTTATTAACCACTTTGCTGATGGCATCTCTAAGCACTTTCAGTACATCCGCTGGCATATTGGGAGGTCCGACAATTCCCGTTTCACTCTCAAAGGATACGCCCGGCATCCCACTTTCTGCAAAGGTCGGGGCATCCGGATAGCGTGCGTCACGCTCTGGTCCAAATGTGCCTACGATGCGCATTTTGCCAGCACTAACTAACGGAGCCACACCGACAATATTTGCAACAGTTGCATCTACCTGTTTTCCGAGTACTGCGTTGATGGCTTCCGGGCCACCCTCGAACGGAACATAGGTAAGATTTACCTTTCCTTTGTCTTTGAGCAAAGCAGCCGCCAGCTGGCCATTTGTGCCTACGCCTGAACCGGAAATCTTCAAATCGGAAGCTTTTGTAAGATCATCGATCGTCTTAATTGAGGAATCAGTAGCAACAGCCAAGACATTATTATCTTTTGCGGTGACCCCCTCAATAAAGGTAAAGCCCATTAGATCAAAACCAGCATCTTTGTTGATCACCTGTTTAATGACCGCCGACGGGAAAGGTGTAATTAATAAGGTATAACCATCCGGGTCTGCTTTATTTAGTTGGGCCATTGCCTCAAGTCCGCCACCACCGGTAACATTTTGTACAACCACCTGTTGGCCGAGCTGACTGGATAAATACGGTTGCAGTGTACGGGCAACGATATCCGTACTGGCACCTGGTTTGTGAATGCACAACAACTGAATCGGTTTATTAGGGTAATTACTAACTGATTTCGTGCTGCAGCCCACAAGAGGAACCAACATTAAACAAGCTAAAACAAAAACAACGCTGAACTTCCAAAACGACTTTCTCATTAGAATCCCCCCTCTATTCAATTTTTGTCCGCCAAGAGTAGTAGATCGTGTGTTACAAGAGCCTACTGTTCCAATCCCTACCTCCCTTTAAAATAGTCACTCAGGTTAATCTTATCCAGCCAGTTTTGGTCGACTTCACAAACCTCTGAAAAAGGTTCCCCAACCGGTTTTGTTGCGTCAAAGCCCATTTTTGCAGTCAGAGGCTTGAGCGGATCCGTCGATACTGTCGGGTCAAGCGTCGCACCCATTGCATTAGGAATAATAAAGAAGTCTCTGTCCGCCTGAGTCCTGGTCGCAATGGCCCACAGGACCTCGCTGTCGCTATAAATATCGACGTCTTCGTCAACGGTGACAACATACTTGATATGCCAGTCACTGCTGAGTGCCGCCAATATGGCATTTTTAGCCTCTCCGGCTACCCGCTGATGCAATGAAATATAACAAATATAACGTCCCACGCCTGCCGGAGTCAAATGAACCGCCTTGATTCCCGTGCAAACCCGCTGAACATTCTGATAAATCACGGCTTCTTTAGGGAGCGAACCGGCCAGAATATGATCTTTATGCCCGATAAATACGGACAGGAAAACGGCATGCTTGCGTCTGGTGATGGCCCTGATTTCACCGGCAGGATCGCGGTTTAAAAAAACCTTGCCTCCACGGATCATCTTGTAATATCTCGTGTGCTCGCCAATAGGTCCTTCATCTTCCAACTGACCGGGCAGGACTTCGCCTTCAAGTACAATGTCCGCATCCGCAGGAATCAGGAAATCCGAGCCCCACGTTTCCGATTCAGTCAGGCGAACAGCTTCCTGCATGACTCCACCGGACAGGGTATATTCATTTTTGCCCATGGCCCCTTCCCAGAGAGCGCCCAAATAGAAGCCAAGATGATGGCCGATGACGACTGCGAAAGGCGCCGGTTTGCCGGCATCAAGATATTTGCGGACAATCGTTCCCGAGTGATGCTGACGTTCCGCATGCACTGCCACTCTGTTGGGACCTTTCAGTTGCATCCGGATCATCGCCAAATTATACATTCCCGTATCCGGATCTTTGGTTACCATCACACCCCCTAGAATATAGGGTCCTCCATCAAGGGCATGGTGAATGGGAATAGGAAAGTCCCGAAGGTCAACCTCATCCCCGGTCTGAACCACTTCCTTTACCGGAGCTTCTTCCTTGGCAATTGTGACAGGCTCAATAGGATTGTTAAAACGGGTCTGTAAGGTCATGACCGGTTCCATGCGGGATTCATTGCCATTTAAGCCCAGTGCGACAGCGATGTTGTCCCTTCCCGCAAAAAAGTTGAATGCCAAACCGACAGGACTTTTTTCCTGTTTCAGATTTAACGGATTATTCCAGACAACGATTGGGCTTTGGCCCTCGAGTTCCAATTTGCGCAGCACAGCCGTCGCCTCGTACCTTGGGTCCACTTCTTTGTCGGAATACAGCAGGTTTTTCGGCAGTTTTTCTTTCATATCAGCCAGAAAACTTTGAAGATTCTTGCTCATGATGACCTTCTTTCTTTCATTTCTTTATAATAGTTTAACGCTCCGCCGACGGAAAGCATCTTCAGGAGCAATTCCGGTTGAACCGGTGCCTGAGCGGACCAGCCCGTTGTCTGATTGTGAATCAGACCTTTGTCCAGTTCCACGGATAAAATGTCGCCTTCACTGACAGCCTGGGTAATTCCCTTATATTCAAGTGCCGGCAGTCCGATAGCAATTGCATTGCGGTAGAAGGTTCTGGAAAAAGAGTCAGCGATCACCAGACCGATCCCGGCGTACTTTAAAGTACGCGCGGCCTGTTCCCTGGCCGATCCGCAGCCAAAATTCTTTCCGGCTACCAGGATATCTCCTTTTTTCACTTTGGAAGCGAAACTTCTGTCAAGGCCTTCCAAAGCATGTTTTGCCACTTCGTCCGGCTCAAAATACACCAAATACTGGCCAGGGTATAAGACATCTGTATCAATATTATCTCCATATTTCCATACAGGCCCAATAAAATGCATTCTTATCCCTCCACCAGTAAGTCACGGGGATCTGTTATCTTCCCTGTTAAGGCAGCAGCAGCAACGCTGGCAGGAGATGCCAGGTAGATATTTGCTTCAGGGCTGCCCATTCTCCCCCTAAAGTTTCTGTTAGAAGATGAAATGCAGGTCTCTCCCGGCGCAAGAAGCCCCTGATGGCTTCCGACACAGGCCCCGCAGCTGGGCGAAGTGACCTCCGCCCCGGCTTCGATGAGAATCTTCAGGATTCCTTCGTCTATGGCTTGTTTGATTACTTCCTGAGATGCGGGGGAAACAATCATCCGGACATCCGGATGAATCGTATGTCTACTGAGTATAGTTGCAGCTTCACGCAGATCCTCGATTCGCCCATTGGTGCAGGAACCAAGGAAAGCCTGCTGCACGGAAACGCCCAAATAGTCCCTTAAAGGACCGACATTGCTGGGGTGATGCGGTGCCGCCACCATCGGCTGCACCGTGCTTAAATCAAGGTGCCACACGCGTTCAACCACCGCACCTTGATCACTGCAAAGCCCGCCGTCATCATCCAGATAGGCATTTCCAGCCCGTTCTTCGGACGGCGGCACTGTAAACAAACAGTCCTTAACGCCTATTTCCAGAGCCATATTGGCAATGCAAAGCTTTTGTGCCTGGATAAACTGCGGAGCTTCAATCTCTAGCGAATAATAGAGCAGATCGTCGCTTCCAAATTCTTTCAGCATTACTAAGGCGACATCTTTGGCCGAAACTCCTTCAGCAAGCTCGCCTTCCATTTTCACTTTAACGGTCTGAGGCACCTTAAACCATAAACGTCCTGTTGCCAGCGCGATTGCCACATCCGTAACACCGCTGCCAGTTCCCAAAGCTCCCAGAGCTCCATACATTGTCGCATGGGAATCGGGCGCCAGAATAATTTCACCAGGCCGGACATGTCCTTTTTCCACCATCACCTGATGGCAAATACCGCCCCTGCCGACATCATACAAATGAGCGCCGTGCTGCTTGGCAAACTTCTGGGTTAATTGAATATTAATTGCGGCCTGCACCGTAGGGGCCGGAACAAAATGATCCGGGATAACCACCACTTCCACATCCGGAGACAATTCTTCGGACCCTAAATCTTTGAGGGGCTGTAATATCCCCGGTACTCCTACGTCATGCAGCATGACAACATCTACATGGGCTTCAACGATATCGCCGGCACGCACTCTTTTCCCGGAATGGCGGCCGATAATCTTTTCCGCCATTGTGAAACCCTGTGTTTCTCTTATTTCTTTATTCATTTGTATCCCACACTCCATCCGGGGCAAGTTCCGGGTGAGCACTCGAAAGGGCACGCAGATAATCGATATCATTGTCTCTCTCGATCATGTCTATGGCATTTACAGGGCAGACGTTTTTGCACAGAGTGCAGCCGGCACAGTTCTCGGCCTTAACGACTGCTTTTTTATAAAATTTCATGGCATCATAGAAACATACCTGAGAACATCTTCCGCAGCCTATGCATTTATCGTAATTGACTTTAGCATACAGAGCTCTTACCTTATCCATCATTTCCTGATTGGAATAGATCTCGTTTAAGGATTTTCCCTGGAAGTCCGCTATTGTCTCATACCCATGCCGTTTCATATAAGTCTCAATACCGGCCAGGATTTCTTTCACATAACCCAAACCGCGTATCATTACAGAGTGAGAGAGCTGAATCGCATTGCTTCCGCCTAAAAGGAATTCCACAGCGCCTCTCCAGTCGGTTACTCCTCTTCCGCCCATGACGGCGAGACCGTTTGTGCCCTTGGCGACCATGGCGCACCAGCGCAAACTGTGGCCCAGGGCCCATGGCCCGCTGCCGGCGCAGGGTCCGTAATTAATCGGTTTGCCGGTTTCCACATCGATGCGCAGGATGTTATTATTTGCGAACATTGTAACACCGTCCGCACCGGCTTTTTCTAACTCCTGGGCAATTTCAACAAAATTGGATCCATCGGGGCTTAGTTTACAAAATATGGGGATGTCCACTACTTTTTTTACATGTCTCACGACTTCCGCCGCTGCCTGATGATTATAAGTAAAATAGATCCCCATATGTGCATCTTCCGGCTTCTTAACAAGGCCCTCCGGAGGGAATGGACAGCAGAAGTTAAGCTCCAAAGCGTCTGCACCGGCCTCCGCGTAAGCCTTAACTGCGGTCTCCCATTCTTCCATGCTGCGGCCGGCAATACTGCCAATCAAAACTGTTCCGTGTTCATGACAATAGGGAGCAGCCACTTTAATAATGGCCGGAAACTTGTCAAGCGGATAAACCGAGTTATGATCGCGGTGCATCCAAGTATAGTCTTCCGGTACATAATAAGGATCCTGTGGATTCTTCTTATAGTCCACCAATGTATATAACGGACGGGGAAAGCGCTGCATGTGCCAAGGCACGGAAGCGGTTTTTGTAACAACAGCGCCGAATCCTGCATCAACACAATTCTCGATATGCTGCACCGTGCCAGTCGTTGGGCCAGCACCCGCAACAAGAGGATTTTTCAGTATGAGTGTTTTCCCTAATTTTACGGACAAATCCAACATCCGATATTCACTCCTTTCTCTGCAATGTGTGATAACCGTACTTACGGCGGGCTTCGGTAATGGAGTGGCCCTCGGCGACCAATTTTTCAATACCGTCTTCCGCTTCGCCGATTTCCTTCGCAACTTCATATACTTCGTCCGCTCTGTCTTGCGGGATGACAACAACGCCCGTATCATCACCAACAAGGACATCGCCCGGTTTCACCTGAACGCCGGAGATGCTGACAGGAACCTGTACCGCATCGACTTCCACGCGGTCTTTCCCTGTAACCATGTAATGTCCTTTGGAAAATACCGGATAAACAATTTCCCGAATATTGGGAATATCTCTGCATACTCCGTCGATAACGGTTCCCGCGATTCCGTTCGTTTTGGAATACAAAGTCAGAATATCGCCCCAAACCGTACAATAATCTCTTCCAGCGTCATCGATAACAATAACCTCACCCGGCTTAACGTCGTCGATGTAATCGCCTACCGTCCCTTTCACCTGCCCACACGGTATATAGTGAACGGTATAAGCGGTTCCAACCATCTTTAATCCCTGAATAATCGGGGTAATCCCCAGACATCCTCCATTGATTCCCAGCTTATCCATTGCATCGGATATATTGGTGGTACTCATATCCCGCCAGCGCTCAATGTTGTTATTCGCCATAATCCTTCGCCTCCGTTTTCATGATTTCTTCTTTTCAATCAGTTTGTCGAATTCGAAGATCTGCATCAGTGTTTCTCCTTGTCTTACACGCTCCATGACAATCTTTTCTTTCGCATTGATTGCCTCAGCTTTTTTCAAGACCTCTTCGGCAGAATCCTGGGGAATAACCACGACTCCATCCGCATCACCCACGACGATGTCTCCAGGGTGAATTGCTACACCTCCGCAATCGATCAGTACATTGACCTCTCCAACCGTTTCTTTCACCGTTCCACCCGGACTAATGGCCCGGCTAAACAGCGGAAAGCCCAGCTCTTTAATTGCAAGACAATCCCTGCAGGCACCGTCAATTACAACGCCGGCCAATCCCTTTTTCTGTGCTGCTAGAGACATGATCTCTCCAAACAGGCCTGCATTCGTATACCCGCGGGCATCAATCACCAGGACGGAGCCTGCCGGAGCCTGATCCAATCCTAGGTGTGCGGCCAGATTATCTCCCGGAACGCCCTGGACCGTTACCGCCGGTCCGCCCATTCGAGCTTCCGGAAATACCGGCTTTATATTACAGTCCATGCTGCCCTTTTTCCCCATGGCATCACTGATATTGCCAGTCGGCAGTTTGGCAAGTCTTTGAATAATTTCTGCATCCATTCTTATCTACCCCGTAATAAAGAATTATCTTTTAAGCATTTGTTCGTATCTAAACTTCTTGTCCACATCCAGCATTGATGTACCCGCTTTTACTTCTGCCATCATCTGCTCTTCCAGATTTAGAAGTTTTTCGGCCTCCACCAGTACCTGAGCAAATTTTTCTACCGGAATCACAATAACTCCGTTCGCATCCGCCACCACGATATCTCCGGGACGTACCTGAACGCCGCCGATTTGAATTATAGTATTATATGATTCCTGAATCACTCTTCCGCGAGCACTCATGGGAACAACCGCTCTGGAAAATACAGGATATTCCATCTCCAGGAACTCGTCGGCGTCGCGGCAGGCACCGTCGACGATCACGCCCGATACTCCGCGTTTTTTCGCACCTGTGGCCAAAATTCCACCCCAGCAGGAAACATCCGGGCGGCCTCCATTATCAACTAAGATAATGTCCCCTTCTTCGGCGCTGTCGATGACGGCACTTCCAAGATGGGTTGTGGATTTAGTTTCGCCTGCAGCCGTCATTTTAACAGTTAAAGCATTCCCAATAATTTTGGGTGCTCCCCATACCGGGCGAATGCCGAACGTAGCTCCCCGAATTCCCAATTTGTCCAGGGCGTCCGACAAATTTGTCGTGGAAAGCTTTTCCAGTCTCTCACGTTCCAGTTTTGTAAGTCTCTCCATCAGTTTTTCCTCCTTCAGGTTCATTCGTCTTTCTTGATAACTCTCACCGTACCTTCATCCGCATCGACAATGACATAATCTCCTGTTCTAATTTCCTGAATTGGATCCGGCTCCAGTCGGTCCAGCATAGGAATCTCGGATATGATAGCTCCAATCGTCGTTACCACTTCCGCCTTGCGGTTCAAAATAGCACGCGGCCCAACGCCGTTGCTGCTTGTTTCATAAATCAAATAGGATCCGCCTGTAGAACCTTTCCCGGTAGGAAAAACAAGGATCTTGCCTTCCATGCTTTGTCCTTCCAGCGCATGTCCTCTTTCAGTAAACATTCCATTGGTCGTATTCACGCCTCCAAGAAAACAAATCGGTTCCGGGCTGACAAGAGCTTCCCCTTCAGCCTTGCCACCAACCACCGTGTGGCCTTTCAGATTAATTTCCCTCATTTCAAGTTCCACCTTCCGTTAACAGCCGCTTCGATGCATTGTGCAGCTGATCCATAATGTACCTTAAAGCCCCATTGTCCCGGAGCGTAATGTGCAAGCTTTGCTGAATTCGTGGCCAAAGAAGCAAGGCCGTCTCTCTCGATCACCGTTTTCATTGGCGCTAAAATTATGCATGTATCACAAACCATGAGTCCGCCTGCATCTTCAATGATTTTCACATATCCAAGACGTTCTGCCAGAGCCTTAATCGGAAAGGCAGTCATGACCCACAGCTTCACGCCGTCTTTTACTTGCCTTCCCGCCAACAGTTCGGCAACTTCTCTGATTTCACTGATGGATGCGTGTGGGCACCCCAGAGCTACGATTTGAATGGAGTCTTCCCCTGTTCTGTTGAGTTTGGCAAAAGCAGTCTTTTTTTCCGCTTCTCCGTAATTAACTTCCTGCTGAGGCTGAAGCCCGCCGAATGCCGCTTCAAGGGTCGGTGCTTCCGGAGTAATTCCCACAATATGGTACAGGGCAACCGCACCGGATGAGGCCAGCGCCGCTCCCAACATTTTTAATTGGTCCAAGTTTGCTTTTTCAATCCCTGTAAATACCGGGATTCTTTCTTCACAGATTTCACCAACGTAATAACCCAGCGCACCAAACTCTTCAGTGGCTGTGAGAAGAACTTTTACATCGACCAACACCTGACCGCGGCGGTTTTCTTTCAAATGCAGGCCATATTCCGGCACACAGCCGGTCAGGGCCGCCGCCAGAGCCGTTGGGCCGCCTTCGCGGTTCGTATAGGCACCCAATACCGAATTGGCAAATATAATTGCCGAAGATTCACCCCAAGCGATATGCTCCCCTTTCCGCGGTACATTGCCGTTCAGATACGGCACGCAGGAATGCAGCGTACAGCCGCCCATTTTCTCATAGGCTCCCGTCAGTCTTTTCTGCATTTCAACCATATCTTCAGGGAACCCTATCGTATTTTCCTGACGGCTTAAATCGCAGGCCCCCGTATTTAAAGTTGTAAACGGCGAAAAAAATCCCTTCTCGGCAGCCATATTCTCAACGAATTTTGTTCCGGCATGACCCGCAACAACAACAGAAGAGCCAGGCATGTGGACACTGGTTACAGGAACCATTTTTTCCGCCCCGTAAATTTCCCCAAGCTTCGTCAGAATTTCCATAGCCTTTTTCTTAGGTACGCCCTTCTTCCCATCCAGCATTTCTTGTTGCTCTTCATTTAGTTGCATAGCAATCTCTCCTTTCAAATATAGGCGAATAATACATGTTGCGTACAATATACATACAGAATATATGCCAGTAATTGCATACTAACTGTCCTGGCTCCAAGATGCGATTACAAATTGACACTCCAGAACCTCCTTATTCTTCTATTAAAATATCCGGTTCTCCATTGGAACCACGGCTGATAATTATCCGCCTATTCCACGACGGATCTGTATCCGGGAAATCCTCTCTGTAGTGGGTACCCCGGCTCTCTTCTCTTGTCAAAATAGAAAGGGCAATTATTCTCCCGACCAAAAGCCTATTTCTTAGTACCACGCTGTTGCTTTCGCTCGTGTTCTCTTCAATGAAGTCAAGGACATCCTGCACACCTTGACCATCCCTTACAATTGTCATCTTGCAGTAATACAGGTCTTCAGCGATGTGTAATATTCCTGTTTCTCTTTCATCAGCATCTTTTGATGAAGCAGTGTCAACATCAGCCTTACACTGCCTGTTCTTTTCCGGCCGTACTGCATATTGCGCAGCAGAACGGCCAGCACGATAGCCAAAAACCTGGGTGTCCGTTAAGTTATTCCCACCTGGACGATCTGCACCATGTACACCGCCCGTCACTTCACCTGCTGCAAAAAGCCCTGGAACCCCAGTAAAACCATTTTCATCTATCAGAATACCGCCATTGAAGTTTTGCACGACCAGACCTACTTCGATTTTATCCTTTGTTAAGTCAGCTCCTGCTTTTTTCAAGGTTTCATAAGTTATCGGGGACTGTTTTTTGAATCGTTCTTCACTGATGTGGGTAACATCAAAAAAGACACCGTCATTCTCTGTAGCACATCCATTCATGATCTGCTTAAATATCGCAATATCCAGATACTTTGCAACCGTGCGGACAGAGAATGGATATGACATGGCCTTTGCATCAATAACTTCTTCAACTGAAACACCCTTAGGGCAGTATTTAGAAAGGAACTCTTCCCCTTTGCGATTAGTTAGCTTTGGTTGAAAGCGCCACATATGGCTGTGTATAATAAAATCGATTTTGGGGCTCATTACAGCTGGTCCAACCTGGAAAAATTCCATATTGACAAGCTTAGCTCCACTCTCGTAGGCCATAGCCCAACCATCCCCCTCCAAAGATGGGGGATTTACATTCTTTCTAAACATTCTTCCTGCACCGCCTGTAGCCAGGACTACTGCACCTGCATTAAATAGAATTGTCTTTCCCTCAATAAATCCTAGAGCGCCACATACTTCTCCATCATTATTTTTCAATAGCTCAACAATTCTTACACCTTCAATAACCTTTACACCTGCTGTAACATTAGCCTTTTTTAAAAGCCTTACCATCTGTACTCCCGTGCTGCCCCCACAAGTAAGCGACCTTGCTTTAGTACATCCCGAGAGAACTCTTTGTATTGGGTGCCCATCCTTACTATCAAAATGAAGTCCCAAATCCATAAGTTCTTCCAACCTGTCGCAAGCTTCATCAGCAAGAACACGACAGAGTTTAGGGTCTTCAAGCTCTCCTCCTGTGGTCACAGTGTCTTTATAATAAATATCAGGATTGTCTCCATCATTCATATAGTTAAAGGGAGCGTTTATTCCAAGGCTTTCCGAAGCAATAAACGTACTACTTCCACTGTACCCGTATCTACCTGCCACGGCCATTACTACAACTGATTCAGGATGGACCTTTTTTGCTTCATAGGCAGCGCGGCTTCCTGCCGCGCCCCCACCAATAATTAGAACATCACAATTTATCTGTTCCATATTAAACTCTCCAAACATTGTTATCTATTTGGCCCTTCTTTGAGGTACAGCCATTTTAACAGCATCCTGGGGGCAAACTTCCATACACATCCCGCATCCGTCGCATTTCTTGGCATTAATGACAGCGCCCATATCTGTACACATAAGGTAATTAAGCCTATATTGGGGTGCTAATGACTTTCAAGCCACGAGTCCTCTCTATAAAAAGCGCAGTTGCAAGTAGAATTACACCTACACAGATTAACATCCAGTTTAACTGCACCACAATAACCGCTGCAGATACAAAATACAGTATTCTCTCCCACCACACCAGACGTCTCTTAAACCCGTGTCCTTCAAGAGCATGAGAGAATCCTATAATTGAAAGGCCTACACAAATTGTTGGAACAATTATTGAGATAATATTCCCCTGCATCAACAAACCCGGATGGTAAAATGCTACAAAAGGAATAAGAAAGGCGATAAGACCCATTCTAAACGCCAGATAGCCAGTAGTCATAGGATTTGCCTTTGCTATGCCGGCAGCTGTATATGCAGCCAGTGCAACCGGCGGTGTAATTGTGGAGACACAGCCAAAGAAGAATATGAAAAACTGTACTGAAATAGGTAAGCCTCCAAGTCCTATAATAGCTGGCGCGACGAGTACAGACAAAATAATGTAGCATGCCGTTGTTGGCAGCCCCATTCCAAGAATAAGGCTGGCTATCATCGTAAGGAAAAGCAGCATAAATACTGAAGTACCGGCCAAAGCTACCAAAATTGATGAAAAACTTAAAGCAAGACCAGTCAGGGTTATAACTCCGCCAATTATACCCGCAGCGGCACATGCACATGCTATCGCAACAGTTCCTTTCATGCCATTCTCTAAAGCATTGAGAAAATCAGAAAGACTCAATCTTGTTGTCTTACGACAAGTAGCAACAATAAGTAAGAGAATAATGCTCCAAAAAACGGATTTGCCAGGAGAAAACCCAATAGCCATCATGATTATCAAAGCAAACAGCGGAATCGCTAAGTGTCCACGCTCACTTAACGTTTTCTTAACAGATGGTATCTCCTCCGGTTTCAATCTCTCAATCTTGGTTTCTCTAGCAACGATATCTACATTCACGTAAAGATAGAAATAGAATAAGATTGCTGGTATTACTGCTGCAAGAGCTACTGCTCCATAGGAAATACCAAGTGTTCCAGCAATAATAAAAGCTGCTGCTCCCATAACCGGCGGCGTAAACTGCCCGCCTGTCGACGCACACGCTTCAATTGCAGCCGCTCTATTTGCGGAATAGCCGGTTCTTTTCATCAAGGGGATAGTAAACGTACCTACTGTTGCCACATTTGCAGCAGCAGAACCTGATATCATCCCCATCAAACCACTGCTTACTACAGCAGCCTTTGCAGGTCCGCCAAACGCCCTCCCTACCAGAGCAAAAGCTATATCAGTAAACAGCTTTCCACCCCCGGTTGCCTCAAGGAATGAGCCAAACATAACAAAAAGCACTATATATTGTGCCGATACTCCTATTGGCATACCAAAGATACCATCGGGGCTCATATATAGAACACTCATTATATAATTCAGACTATATGCCTTGGTACCAAAAAGGCCGGGTAGAAATTGGCTCGTAAAACTGTACGCAAGGAAAACCGCTGCTATTATTGCCAAAGGAGTACCAACGACACGCCTGGCGGCTTCTAAGACCACAATAACCATAATAATCCCGAAAATAGTATCAGTTCTATTGATCATGCCGGCGTTTGCCGCCACAGTTGGCCATCGCAAATAGACATATGCGCCTGCAACAAGGCCGCTTAAAAGGAAAGCCACATCAACAGCTCCGGCAATTCTATTTCTTTTTTTGCTAAGAGGATATAGCAAGAAAGCAAGTAGCAAAATTACCGTCAAATGGGTGGATCTCAGAGACATCTCCGATGACCAGCCAAAACCGGCGACATAAAGTTGATACAGTGCGCCCGCTACCGCTATAACGGCCGCAATACGGGCAATTCTGTCTTTTTCCTTCCACCACTTAAGTTCTTTCATTTTTATCATCCCTCCTTTCACTATTGTGAGAGTAGTTAGGCAGTACCATATACAACGCCTTAAAATACTGCGCATAGAGTGCGCAATACTTCATTTGGTTTCGCATATTGACCAAGAAAGTACTGTAAAAAATTCCGCAAGGTTCCTATGCTGTCAAAGTATTTGTTATCAGTACATTTGCACCGCACCAATCGCCATACCCTTTCTATAGGATTCAAATCAGAGGGTATGGGGGGATAAATATACGGCCTCAGACTTTCCAGCATACTCACCCTCTACCTCTCTTGTTGCCTTCCTATGTCAGCTGGCATTATCCAGGATCACTATTACCTTCTTGCCATTATCAGCTTCTTTATCGAGGAAGCTTTTGACAAACCGTTTAAATGTCCCTTCATTGAATGGCTACGTTTAGTGATGAGGCGCAATCACACATCATAATCAAAAGCAAGTGCGACTGCTTGGCTGATCGCGTCGCATTTTTCAAAGCACTACTCATAATATGTCCTCTTCAAGAAGATTAGTCAAGTTTAATACCTTTCTCTAGATAGAATTTCTTTGCACCCGGATGCAGGGGGACTAAAGAATCCTTATAGCCATCCATGGTTAAATTCTTCAGTGATGGGTGAATCTTTTTAAGGTTTTCAATTTGCTCATACAGTGTCTTTGTAATTAGGTATACTGTGTTCTCATCCATATCGGCATTGACTACTAGAATATCTCTTATGCCCAGAGCGGTGACATCTTTGTCCTGTCCCTTGTATGTACCTGCCGGTATCGTTGTTTCATCGTAGGATGCGTATTTTGCTTTTATTTGAGCAAGCTTGTCATCCTCAATGTTTATGAACTTAATAGAAGCTTCTGAAGCAAGAGAACTGATTGAATCCATCGGTGGAGCACCATGTGGTATAGTCATATCTACATTACGATCTTTTAACGCATCGGCTCCATCAGCATATGCCATATAACTAGGTTTAATGTCGTTTATGCTTAATCCCCAGAATGGCAGAATCATTTGGAAAAGCAACGCTCCTCCGCCCCCTGCAGGTCCCATGGCGATTTTTTTACCCTTCAGATCACTAATGCTGTTGATATCTTTCTGGCTGGACAAGGTAACCAAGTGCAGCACACTGAACTGGAGAGGCATAATACCTGCAATCTTTAATTTCTTGCCATAAGGCTTATCGCCTTTTAAAGCTTTCATTGCGGATTCATAATTGGTCATTCCCAGCTGTGTCTCACCGCTGTCTACCAAATTTGGGTTTGCTACTGAGCCCTGAGAAATTACTGCAGCCACTTTTAGACCGGGCGCATTTTTAGTTAGAGAATTTGCGATAGCAGCACCAATAATATAGTATGCTCCTCCAATACTGGCTGTAGACAGTGATAACTTCTTTACTGCACCTTCGTTAGTACCCTTTGTTCCACAACCTGATAGCAAAAGCATAGCGACGATCACGATACTACTGACAATAACTTTAAAATTACCTTTCTTTGACATTACTGGGCCTCCCATAAAATGATGACCTTAATCTATCACATCCTTGATTATTTAGCCCTTCTTTGAGGTACAGCCATTTTAACAGCATCCTGGGGGCAAACTTCCATACACATCCCGCATCCGTCGCATTTCTTTGCATTAATGACAGCGCCCATCTTGGTAACTTTGATTGCATCATAGAAGCAGCTTCTTACACAAACACCGCAGTGGTTACACTTGTTGTAATCGACTGTCGCATAGACTCCTTCAGTACCACGCTCAACTTCTGCTGTCTTTAAAATATTCGGCAGTGCTATGCCACGTATCTCATTGATTGAGTTGTAACCTTTGTTGTCCAGCCATAATTCCATATTATCCGACCATTTCTTGCTGACATTGTATCCCTGCAGCATAATACCTACACCTGATTGGACCAGGGTTGCACCAACCATGGTGTATTTAATGATATCTCTCCAATCCCATACGCCAAGTCCTGCAATGATTGGAATATTGATTTTCTTTGCAGCTTGTGCGACAAACTTCAATCCATAGCCTATTAGGTATGGTCCTCCCCAGCCTCCCTGGGCTCCTGGTCCGATCGGTCTTGCCGTCTCAATGTCAATATCAAAACCTGACAGCCTTGCTGCCATGTTTACCGCCATCGCTCCCGCTTTTTCACAAGCTACGGCGACATCCACGGGGTTGGTAGTTTGTGGAGATATTTTTACGCTAAAAGGCTTCTTTAATATGCCCGCACATAGCTTGGTAATCTCTGGCAGCATATCAACAGCGCCAGCACCCATCTTTACGCCCATGTCAGCGGCAAATGGACAGGAAACATTCAATTCTACCCAGTCTGCCTTTGTCTCATTAACCATCTTACACATGGTTTTCCATTCATCCATGGATACTCCGGAAAGGCTGGCCATGACAATTCCATTGTCACCAATCTCTTCTTTCGCCTTATTGATGTCCTTCATGTAATCTTTATAGCCAAAATGAGAGCACTCCTCCAATGAATTCAAAGTAAATGCATGGGGCAATACGTCCGGATATCCGGGATAGTTCTTATAATCATAGAGTTTGAAACGGGGGCGTGGGAAAGTACGTCCGAGTTTACCCAGATCACCAAAAAGTGATTTTACAATGACACCCCCTGCACCGCCTTCAATACCCTTCTTAGTGCCAACCCAGTTCATTGAAGGGCTTGCAGAACCAACAAGAATCGGATTCTTAAACCCTACTCCTGCTGCTTTTACCTTTAAGCTTGCCATTACATTTCCTCCTTTCAATTTACAGCCACTTAGGCTGAATTTAGCCTATTTATTGCAATTGAACCATATGGTTACAAATTGACACTCCAGAACCTCCCTATTTTTGGTCTCTGTTTCAACAGAATCTTAGGCAAAAGTCAAATTGTCTTCCACCTCTTTTTCGCCTCTGATTGATTCTCGTATTTTTACGCTAGCACTTTCCTTATTTGGTGTCAAATTTTTCTGAAGATGTGCTTCTGCTGGCTTTCTAAAGCCATTCTGCTTTAAGTTGGGCCGTCAGTAACTCCTAGCGCTTTATGCGCTAGGAGTTACTGACGGCCATATTCCCAACCCTTGCTTGGGCTGCATACCTCAAGGATTGGAACGGACCGCCTGTCGGAGAGCGCCCTTCAGCATATATCATCGTGCTTGCAGACAAGGAGATCTCTGCGAATTTCAACTGGGATGCCGGTATCTGCTCCCAGAGCATTCTCCTTGGAGCGGTGGAGAAAGGTCTTGGCAGCTGTATCATCGCTAACATCAACAAACCCAGTCTCAAACAGGCGCTCAATATCCCCGACACGTATGAAATCGTGTTCATCCTGGCACTCGGCAAACCGAAGGAGCACGTTGTCATCGAGCCTGTCCCTGCGAGTGGAGACATCAAGTACTGGAGAGATGCCCAAGAAACCCATCATGTCCCGAAGCGGTCGCTTGAGGATCTGATTATCGGCTAGTCTCTAGCCTTTGGGGTCAGCTGGTAAAGGAACCAGGGGTGGTACATCGTCCAGTTCAGTGGAGCAGTGTACTGCGAGAGGACAACGGGACAACCACGTATCCTGCGTCAGTCGACTCTTGTGACGTTCCAGTGATCGTTGACCCACAAGCCCAGGACTGTGCATTCGGGATACCAGGATTTCACAAGCTCTCTTGCTGCGAGGATGTCGTTCACCTGGATCTCTTTTCCGTTCGGGTTGCCAGCGCAGTCGTAGTGTCCCACAATCGCAATGACGTTCGAACCATGGTTCTTCACCGATATTTCGATCCTGCTTTTGATTGAGTCGAGGGCATGCTGGTCGCTGTTAGCTGAGAGAACCCTGTTTGGACCGGCCTCGGTAATCAGGTCCACGAATTGTGCTGTGTACTCGTTTTTCATCCATGCGATGACAGGTTCCTGGACTCTCCCGTCCATACAGTTGATCGCTGTTACGAATTTGCCCGTATGCATTTCACATCTCTCCTCTCCAGCACAGGCCCTTACTCGTCGGCTTGCAGCTCGGCCAGCTCTACGTCCCCCTTGAACTCCCTGCTCTGCTGGATAAGGTTCTTGATCCAGTCGGGCAGCTTGGCATAGACCGCGTCTTCGCCGTTATCGATATCGTACAGGACCCCAGGGTTGACGGCGTCGGGGACGACTATGCCCTCGGGGACGCTCATCACGCCTGCTATGTATGCATATGTCTTCTCGGCGTTCTCGCCGTGGAGGATCGAGAGCAGACAGGCAGCGCCCAACATCGAACCAAGGGCGAACCCGTCACGTTCTTCTTTGGCGGTGACAGCACGGCCAAGCCACGACTCCAGGTCCTTCCTCAGGCTGGCCTTGTCATTGAGGCTCAGGGTGTACTTCTTGGAGATGATGGAGGGACGTCCGTCATCCGTCCGCTCCGCGGGCAGCTCGAACTGAATCATGATCTTGTTCGCCCACCTCCCGAACTTCTCAGAGTACTGCGTCCCCAGATCGATGATGCCGTAACAGCGTGCGACATGCGTCCCGGCGGGGATGACGCCCTTCTCTCCAACCTCGTTCTTCGCGATCAGTCCCATGGTCCTCTCCTTTGCCGCCCTGCGGCTTGTCGGCCGAATCCGTGCTTCCAAAGTCAAGTATAGGTGGCGCCGCCCGCACGGCAATCCTGCCAATGTACCACTCGGGCCACAATTACCAGCTGACCCCAAAGGAGCTATCGCGGCAAGGTGAAGATGGACGTGCCTCGGACCTGGACCAGCACACTGGTGGTCGCTCCCGTGGCGTTGATCATCACGATGACCGTGTTCTTACCGAAGAGGGCATTGCTGGACGTCTCCGTGGCACCAGGGCCGGAGAGGGGAAACTCGGGAAAATTCCAGTGCTCCGTCGCACCAGTCGCGAACGCGGTGCGGTAGAACTGCACGACGTCCTGGAAGGGAAGGCCGGACTGGATGCGGACCTCGACGACGCGCACCAGGTCGTCACTCCGGGCCGTCTTGCAGGACGTGATGGTACCGGGGATGATCGGGACGTTGTTGGGAAATCCGCTGGGAAGGGAGGTCCCGAAGTCGAACTCCCGGAACACGAGCATCGTGACCAGGGTGAGCACGATCACTCCGCACAGGACGACCAGCAACCAGCGCCTTGCCATCATCGGCCAACCTCCTTGGAAGGATCTCATCTCGTAGTACGTCGACCGGACCTGGCTCTGTTATGCCTGCAGGTGCAGTGCCTCCACGGCGTGCCAGAAGTGCTGGAGGTCCTCGGAACTGACGTCACCCGTATGCGCAACAAGCAGGTCTGCGGGCCCCATGCCCACGTCGATACCGCGGCGCTCCAGCGCTGCGTGCAGGTCCTGGATGTCTATCCCCGCCGGCGGCCTCAGAACCGTCAGTGTCGCGGCCTCGTGCTCGGGTGGTGCCCAGACACGGAACCCGTGGGCCACAGCCTCCTCCCGGAAACCCCGGGCGACTCCGTCGCACCGCGCAAACCGCGCCGACGGACCCTCGGCGTAGATGCGGCGCAGGGCGGAACGTAGCGCAAAGACGATACTCGAAGACATCTCGGCGCCCGTCGGTGAGGACCACCGAGTCAGTTCGATGTAGAGTGGCGCGGCTGCGTCATGCCGCACCTTGCGTTCGCGCAGTCGGCTGCTCACTGCTGCCAGCACGAGTCCTGAACACCCACCCAGCGTCGAGGCACTGTCCGTGAACACGATGTCGGCGTGCCAGTCGTCCATGTGCTGGGGCATGCAGCCGGTCGCCCATGTCCCATCCACGACCAGCAGCGTCTCCGGCGCGACCTCACGGACGACCGCGGCATAGTCGTCGATCGGGGCAACGACGCCGCTGTCAGCGTCCACGTGGGACACGACAATCGTGGACGGGCGTGTCTCAGCCAGACGCGCACGCAGGAGCTGCAGGTCGATGCTTCCGCCTTCCTGCGCCCGGAGAATGTCGGCGACACGGCCGCGACGCGATACGACGTAGGCGATGTGCTCGCCCTGCAGCCCGTGTGCCAGGACCAGGACGACGGCACCTGGAGGTGACGCCGCGACGACCGCGACCTCTATGCCCAGGGATGCTGCTCCGGGCACGACGACGATGCCGGCCCGTTCGGTCCCGAACAGAGGCATCAGCCCATCGCGACATTCGGCATCTGCACGCTCTACCTCGCCCCAGCTCTCGAACGATGTAGCGGACGCCCGCAGGACGTCTTCGGCAGTACGTGCCCGTCCGGGGGCCATCAGGAGGCGCGTGCCCGGCATGTCCAGCTCGTCCCGCACCATGGAAGTCACCCGTCCCTGCCCTTCTGTCATGATTGTCCTCCCTGTGTCAGTGTGCTATCTCGCATGCCACGATTCATCCAATGAGTATCATACACATGAACCCCATAGCGGCAATACTCGGGGTGTGTGAGGTGACTTCTTGTGCGTGGCCGACGTGGCTCTATAATTATACTTGATGTATTATACTCGAGAAAGACTCCACACTGTCGAGCATAAGGGGGTTTTATGCATACGCTGGTCGTGTACTACAGCAGAAGTGGATCGACAAGGACCGTGGCCACTGCACTGGCTCATGGCGTCGCGGGAACCCTGCGCGAGCTTGTGGACGCAAACGCTCGGACGCACCTGTTTGTGGCC
>Ga0209125_1001203_pt1 | contig 25745 bp, 23 predicted proteins | sample BarGraIncub1131A_FD_184503 | JGI IMG/M metagenome (GOLD analysis project Ga0209125, IMG submission 184503) | Arctic peat soil microbial communities from Barrow, Alaska - Barrow Graham LP Incubations 11-31A (SPAdes) (version 2) | ecosystem: Environmental > Terrestrial > Soil > Wetlands > Peat... | reverse complement strand
CACAAATTTTTTACTCCTTGTCAAGTACTTTATTTAAATTTTACGTAAAAAAAAGAGCAGGGTGCATTTTTTGCATACTACTCTAAAGAGAGTTTTATTTAATTTTTCTTAACTTAATGACATTAGGGACATACCTGCTGCCTCTAGATCGAAAACAGAAGGTTTTTTCGTTATGCTGAGATTTGCATTAAAGAGTATGTTTTCGGAGCAGCAGGTGTGTCCCTGGAATGAATTATTCTTTGTATCGGTGGTGAAGGAAGACTAGTAGAATTGATGCCTCGGGAGTAAACTGATGCGGTGATTATTTGTTGTCGTTCTAATATGAACCGAGACACAACTAAAGTTGTGTCTCGGAATAAACTACTATTTATCTTTCTGGTTTCATTGTTGGAAATAAAATAACATCCCTTATGGAATAGGCATTGGTTAAAAACATTACAACTCGATCTATACCTATACCAAGTCCGCCTGTAGGTGGCATTCCTATTTCTAGAGCATTCATAAACTCTTCATCAATAAGGTAAGCCTCATCATCCCCAAGTTCTCTTTCTTTAAGCTGCTGCTCAAATCTTTCTCTTTGAACTATAGGATCATTTAATTCAGAATATGCGTTACATATCTCTCTTCCAAATACAAAGCCTTCAAATCTTTCAGTGAAATCAGGATTTCCTCTTTTTTTCTTTGTAAGTGGTGATATTTCCACTGGATAATCACAAAGAAAAGTTGGTTGAATAAGCTTATCTTCGGCAAATTCCTCAAATAAAGCATTAAGAATATCTGCTTTTGAACAATCCTTAAGATCCTTTTTAAATTTCAAATGCTTATCGCTAGCAATCTGTCTAGCTTCTTCCTCAGTTTTTACTATGGTAAAATCAACACCTGCATATTCCCTTACAGCATCCACCATTGTAAGCCTTCTCCAAGGAGGTGTGAAATCTAGCTCTTGCTCTTGATATATGACTTTTGTTGTTCCATGAACCTTTGTACATAGATATGCTACAAGGTTCTCAGTAATTTCCATCATATCATTATAATCTGCGTAAGCTTCATAAAGCTCGATCATAGTAAATTCAGGATTATGTCTTATATCTATTCCTTCATTTCTAAAATTCTTACCCATATCATATACCTTCTCGAACCCACCAACAATCATCCTTTTTAAATATAATTCTGTGGCAATTCTTAGATACATATCTATATCTAAAGTATTATGATGAGTTAAAAAGGGTCTAGCTGCCGCTCCGCCAGCTATATTAGATAATATAGGGGTTTCCACCTCTAAATACCCTCTAGCATCAAGGAATTCTCTAACGCCTTTAACAATAGCAATTCTTTTCATAAAGGTATCTCTTACCTCTTGATTCATTATTAAGTCAACTTCTCTTTGCCTGTATTTTAAATCAGGATCCTTTAAACCATGCCACTTTTCTGGTAATGGCTTTAAGGATTTAGCTATAAGCTGAAAATCCTTTATATGTAGGGATATTTCTTCTGTCTTTGTTTTAAATACCATGCCTGTGATGGATACAAAGTCTCCAATATCAAAGGACTTATACTCCTTAAGCTTATCCTCACCAACATCATCAATTTTTATATATAATTGAATTTTCCCAAATCTATCATGTACATCAGAAAAGCCTGCTTTACCATGTACCCTTTTTGACATAAGTCTTCCTGCGATAGTGACATCTTTGCCCTCTAAAGCCTCATAATTTTCTTTTACTTCAACTGACGTATGTGTTCTTTTAACCTTATATACATCAAAGGGATCCTTACCTGCATTCTGTAAATCTTTTAGCTTTTGTCTTCTTATCATCACCTGCTCATTATATTGTGCTTCTAAAAGCTTAATGTTCAATTCATCCTTTGCCATACTATTTCCTCCTAACTCAATTTACCTTCTTATCCCCAATATTTCATATTTGCATATACCATCTGGTACTGAAATTTCAACAATTGCTCCAACTTTTTTGTTCATAAGTCCTTCTCCTACTGGAGATTCGTTTGATATTCTATTTTCAAGTGGATCTGCCTCAGCAGAGCCAACTATTGTATATTCTACCTCTTCATCATATAGAAAATCTTTTACCTTTACAATAGCCCCCACATTTACTATATCTGTGGAAATATCATTTTCATCAATTACGGTGGCATTTTTAAGCATATTTTCAAGTGACATTATTCTGCCTTCTACAAATGCCTGCTCATTTTTAGCCTCATCATACTCTGCATTTTCACTTAAATCTCCAAAGGAAAGGGCTACCTTTATTTTTTCTGTGATGTCCTTTCTTTTTACACTCTTAAGGTTTTCAAGCTCATCCTCAAGTTTTTTTACTCCTTCATAGGTCATTACGTACTTTTTATCGCTCATTGTTTTCTCCTCTTTATTAGTATAATACAATAAATAATTATTATTATTATTATTAACATCTATGTCTATAAAAAAATAGAAAGCCCTATAGGCAATAAAATTATTGGTATTATTTAATTAATTTCACTATATTCCTAAGTATTTAAGTAATTATAAAACAGCATTGAGATAAAGTCAACATTTACAAATTTATTTATTATTTACAAATTCGTTCTATATTCTAATTAATCAATTATCTTATCATTAAATAAAATATTATCCAAGAAAACCTGGTTTTTCTTCAAAGATAAATAAATGCTTTTTTCTTCCATTTGGCCTAAAATGGCACCTAGCAGTTCTAGGGATATGGTAGATCTGTTTTCTTCCTCATTCATTTTCCAAGGCACACAATAACTTACATCATTTATATAAATACCATTACTAGCTTTGTTATATGATTTATCTAATACCCATATATATTTATCTTCTTTTAAACATATATCCTTTGAGCTTATTATAAAGTCAGCTTCCTCTAAAGCAAAATTTACATCATTTGTTACTATAGGAGTTACTCCATAGTTACTTATTATATATTCTTGAATCGCTCTAGTCCTTTTTATATCTTTGCTTAATAGTATTAGATACTGACAGCTCATGGATAATACTGATATAATCCCCCTATTTATAGGGTCCGCACCATCATAAACTAAAATAGGAGAAGTTTGTATGCTTTTTTTTCTTGCCCTTAATATAAGCTTAATACTATTTACAATGCTATAATAAAAAAGTTCCCTTTGAAAACTACTATAATAATCTAAATCAAGTTTTCTAAAGGTCTTAGGAGCTAAGCTAATATTTTCTCTTGGTTTTCTAATTACCTTTTCTATATTCTTTTTAAAAGCAATGCTATTTATATTAGGAGGTATAACTCCGTTATAAATCTTTAGATTTAAGTCCTTTAAAAAAACTGTGTTTAAAAATTCTATTTTTACCCTATCTTTAAAGCTTTGAAATCTAGTATATTTATCATATAGCTCACCAGGCTTCACTTTGATACTGAGCACTGAATTCAATTAAATCACCCTACATGCGTGCTATGTTATATATATTATTCCTAATTATCAAAATAAATAACCTAATTATTTAGCATCTGTATGTAAGATTTTAATATTTCTAATACCTTATCTTTTTTAATTTCACTATTTATTGAAGCCTTTATTTCACTACTATATTTTAGTCCCTTCAGATACCAGCCAACATGCTTTCTCATTTCAATTATTGCTCTTTCTCCTATATATTCCTCTTCTGCTATCAAATGAGAAATACATAACTCTATTTTTTCCTTAGGAGTTGGATATGTTATTTCCACGCAAGCTAAGGCCTGCTTAATTTGTCTAAATATCCATGGGTTACCTAAAGCTCCCCTTGCTAACATAATACCATCACAATTAGTGTAGGAAAGCATATTAAGTGCATCCTCATGGGAAAACAAATCTCCATTACCAATAACAGGTATAGATAACTCTTCTTTAACCTTTTTTATAATATCCCAGTCTGCTTTTCCCATATACATCTGTTCTCTGGTTCGTCCATGAACTGTAACTGCATCAACTCCAGCTTCCTCTAGTGTTTTCCCAAATTCAACTGCATTGATATCTAAATGATGAAAACCCATTCGAAACTTTGCAGTGACAGGTTTATTGGAAGCTTTCTTAACCTCACGAACAATTTCTGCTGCTAGCTTTGGCACCTTCATAAGGGCTGAGCCTTCTCCATTTCTAACTATTTTAGGGACAGGGCAACCCATATTAATATCTATGAGGGCTATGTCCTCTCTATTATTAAACCCTTCAGCAACCTTAGCCATAATAAAGGGATCATTACCAAATAGCTGTACTCCAGCCAGCTTTTCCCCAGCTCCAATTTGGAGCATTCTTATTGTATTCACACTACCATGATATATGCCCCTTGCAGATACCATCTCAGTATAGGTAAGTCCAGCTCCCATATCTTTGCATATTTCTCTAAAAGGTAGGTCCGTAACCCCTGCGAGTGGGGCTAAAAACACCCTGTTTTCTATTTGAAAATTTCCTATCTTCATAAGTAAATTACGCCTTCCTTATCCTCAGCATTTTTCTCATAAATAAGCCGTAACCCTATAAGAGTTAAAAAGGGATCTAATTTATCTATTGTTCTAGACTCTAAAGATATAAGCTTAGCAACTCCGCCGGTTGCTATAACATATGGAGATTCTTCTCCTAGGAGCAGCATTTCCTCTTTCATCTTATTAACAATAAAATCAACTTGTCCTGTAAATCCGTAAACTAATCCAGCTTGAATGCTAGCTACGGTATTTCTGCAAATAACCCCAGAAGGCTTAACAAGTTCAACTCTAGGAAGCTTTGCTGCCTTCTCAAATAGGGCATCTGCCGAAATTTTTATTCCTGGACAAATAGTACCTCCTAAATAATCTCCGTTTTTTCTTATAGCACAAAAAGTAGTTGCGGTACCAAAATCAACTACAATCAAGGATTTATGATAAAGATGATGAGCAGCTACTGCATTGACAATCCTATCTGCTCCAACCTCTCTTGGATTTTCATATTTGATATTTAATCCTGTTTTAATTCCTGGTCCTACGATTATAGGTTCATGCTTAAAATATTTTCTTATCATGTGCTCAAGGGAGTACATGATACTTGGAACCACTGAGGATATAATAATTCCATTGACCTTAGATGGGTCCAACTCATCTTGTATAAACAGTTGTATAACTTGAATACCAAATTCATCAGAGGTTCTCTTTATATCTGTGGAAAGTCTCCAATCAGCAATCAAATCCTCCCCTTGGTATACGCCTAGAACTATATTAGAATTTCCTACATCTACAGCAAGAATCATATTACCACCCTCCTATTGAATTAGTCCACCCTACTTTGTAGATTTAAACTATAAAATATATCTATGGTCTACTATTGTTTTAAACAATAATGATATTTTAACTTAACAAAAATATTTGTCAAGATTTATTCTCAATAATATTAGACGAAATAATATTAATTGTATTATTATAGCCGTATACTCCTTCAATATTAATTTCTCCAGACAAAAGATCCTCTAAAGCTCCATCCTTATGTTGGATGAGTAAGGTTCCATTTTCATTTATATCTAGAGCTTTTGCTTTTACTATTTCACTTTTCTTTGTTATGTATATATATCTTCCGAGTTCTAAAGAATTTTCTCTTAGACTATTCTGAAAAAAACCTATTCCTTTATCACGAAAAATAATAAAGTTCTTATTAAAATTCCTTAGAACCTTTTTTAGAAGCTCTACCCTATTTACCTCTTCTCCTGTAATAAGTGCAATGGAGGTTCCCTTATCTATAAGGTCTTTGGTAAACATTAAATTATTACAGTTTATCCCGATTCCAATTATAAGCCCTTCCTTACCTGCATTCTTGGACTCTGCTAATATCCCACATAGCTTTTTTCCCTTATATATAATATCATTGGGCCATTTTAGCTTGAGCTTAAGCTTATAAGTACTATTTATTGCTTGTAGTACTGAAAGGCCAGCAATAACAGTAAGGGAAGAAGCCTTATTAATATCTTTAATCTCAGTTATTAGAATAGAAAACATTAAGTCCTTACCTCTGGGCGCGTCCCAAGACCTATTAAACCTACCCCTTCCCTTTGACTGATAATCTGTTATAAATATAGAGTTTCCTACGCCTATATATTCCTTAGCTCTAGTATTTGTTGAATCCGTTTCTTCATAGTAAAATATGTTTTTAATAAAATCATCTTTAATCTCTTTTTCTAATAAATATTGATTCATATATACCTCTTAAAATAATACTTATATATAAAACGCATGCTATACACTAACATGCGTTTTATAATACATTAATTATGCTCTATTAAATAATTCCTTTAAGTCTGCAGCTTCAAGCTTTTCTTTTTCCATTAAACCTTGAGCAACATTGTGAAGCTTATTAACGTTATCACCTAGTAATTTTTGAGCTTTTATATACGCATCGTCAATAAATCTTCTTATCTCTTTATCTATCTTAGCTCCAACCTCTTCACTAAAGTTTCTACTTCTACCAAGATCTCTACCGATAAATATCTCATCATGTCCTGTAGAGAAGCTGATTGGTCCTAATTCATCACTCATTCCATATTCCATAACCATTTTTCTAGCTATGCCGGAAGCTCTATCTATATCGCTTTTAGCACCTGTGCTAATATCTCCTAAAATAAGCTTTTCAGCAACTCTTCCACCAAGAAGCCCAACCATCTCATCTTCTAGCCTAGCCTTTGACATATAGGCTCTATCTTCTTCTGGAAGTGGCATAGTAAAACCGCCTGCCATTCCTCTTGGAATTATACTAACCTGATGAATTGGATCTGCATTTGGCAGGAGCATCATAACAACTGCATGACCTGCTTCATGATAAGCGGTAAGCTTTCTATCCTTTTCACTAACAACTCTGCTCTTTTTCTCAGGTCCTGCAATAACCCTAGTTACAGCTTCCTCAAGCTCAACCATACCTATAACAGGTTTACCGTTTCTAACAGCAAGAAGTGCTGATTCATTCATGAGGTTTTCAAGATCTGCCCCAGTAAAGCCAGGGGTTCTCTTTGCTAATACACTTAACTTAACTTCCTCTGAAAGAGGTTTATTCTTTGAATGAACCTTTAATATTTCTTCTCTACCCTTTATATCAGGTATACCAACTAATATTTGTCTATCAAATCTACCTGGTCTTAGCAGAGCTGGATCTAAAATATCAGGCCTATTAGTTGCAGCAATCATTATTATGCCTTCGTTAACCCCGAAGCCATCCATCTCAACTAAAAGTTGATTCAAGGTCTGTTCCCTTTCATCATGGCCGCCTCCAAGTCCTGCTCCCCTTTGTCTACCAACTGCATCAATTTCATCTATAAAGATTATACATGGTGCATTTTTCTTAGCTTGCTCAAAGAGGTCTCTTACTCTAGAAGCACCTACTCCAACGAACATTTCCACAAAATCTGAACCTGATATGCTAAAGAAAGGCACTCCTGCTTCCCCGGATATAGCCCTAGCCAGCAAGGTCTTACCTGTTCCTGGAGGTCCAATTAATAGCACTCCCTTAGGTATTCTTGCACCCATCTCCATGTATTTTTTAGGTTGCTTTAGGAAATCAACTATCTCTGCTAGTTCAGCTTTTTCTTCATCTGCTCCAGCAACATCCTCAAAGGTAACTTTCTTTTTATCCGGAGTAGCTAGTTTTGCCCGGCTCTTTCCGAAATTCATTACCCCTCTGTTCCCGCCTCCTTGTGATTGCTGCATAAACATAAACCAAAAGGCAACTAATATGATAATCAATATTAAGGTAGGAAGGTATTGAAACCAAGCTGGCATAGAAGCGGGTTTTGTATAAATCTCATCTACTATGCTTCCGTCCTTTTGATTTTCTTGTAAAAATTGATCCAGCCTATCTCCTGGCACTACAGTATCAAAGGCAGTTCCATTTTTATATACACCAGTGACTGACATTCTATCTTCTTTTACGGTAATACTCTTTATATTATCACCTAACCACTGCTTTTGGAAGGTACTAAAAGTTATAGCATTTTCGCCTTTATTTACGCTCATAAGTACAGAAGCTAAAGCTATAATCATAATAAGAGCTAAAATCCATACTGTTGCACTTGATAATTTTTTCAATCTGTGCACCTCTCTTTCCTGATAAAAACTTGATGTGATATTTTTAATATCTACATTTTAAAATTGTATCATAACATAAATTTGATTACAAGAAATTATTTATAAATTTCTTCTTTTAATACGCCTATATATGGTAAATTTCTGTATTTCTCCGCAAAATCTAAGCCGAAACCTACAAGAAAGAAATCTGGAACGTTAAAACCAATGTATTTAACTGGTATTTGAACCTTCCTTCTTTCTTCTTTATTAAGAAGACATATGATTTCAACAGACCTTGGTTTTCTCGCATATAAATTTTCTAGAAGGAATTTTAGAGTTATCCCAGTATCGATTATATCTTCAACAATCAATACATCCTTATCTTCTATTTGAAAATCTAAATCCTTTAAAATTCTTACTACTCCACTAGTTTTAGTTGAGGAGCCATAACTTGATACTGCCATGAAATCCATACTACAAGGTATATTTATTCTTTTAGCTAAATCTGCCATAAACATGACTGAGCCCTTTAGTACACCTATAAGAACTAATTCTTTTCCTTTATAATCTTTACTTATTTCTTCACCTAGCTTTATAATCCTTTCGCTTATTTCTTGTTCTTCTAGTATTATTTCCTTAATATCATTTTTCATTTGTTTTCCTCACCTTCAAATTTTATCTCTAGAATATTACTAGTTTTACTACTTACTTTAAAAGTATTTCCTATACCATAGCCTACTATCCACGCTATTTTATCACCAAAACAGATTAAGGGTACCCTATCCCTTTCCTCACGTTGTACTTTCAGATCAATAAAATAATCCTTAATCTTTTTGCTTCCTTCCATTCCAAGCGGTGTAAATCTATCCCCATCCTTTCTGAATCTCATTATAATAGCTCCATGTATTTTATCATAGTCAAAATATTGTGTTAAGATATCTCCATGAAAATTAAAATTTTCTTTTTCTTTTAAAATTCTAATATTTATATTATTAGTTGAGTTATAGCCAAGATTAAGGTTTACTTCACTTTTATAAATATTAATATCTTCTTCTTTTAATGAGAGGGAAAGGTCACCATAATTATTGATAACTTTAATATTATTTGTAACTAATGTTTTTCTTCCAGTAGGTGGTTTTTGAATATCTAGTATATTTTCTATATGTACTCTTTCAATATTTATAATATTCCCAGAAAGTCTTGTAATTGCTAATCTAATTATTCTGCTTATTATTGGCTTTCTTTCTAAAAAAGCTCCTTTTAAAATAATAACCTTATCTTCCTTTTCGTATACATATTTGCTATATTTTTCTAAAGATATCTCCTCAAAATACTGACTATCCTCTCTAAAACCTTCTGCCATTGTATTTAAAGAAGAAATAATATTTGAATTGTAGGTTTTCAAAACAGGTATAAGTTGGAGTCTAATTTTATTCCTAGTATAAATATCTTCATTATTGCTTTCATCTATTCTAAAATTTATTAAACTTTCTTTTAAATATTTTTCTATCTCGTATCTTTCAATAAATAGTAGGGGTCTTATATATATTTTATCTCTTACTGGTTTAATACCTCCTAATCCTTCAAGACCAGTTCCTCGAAATAGTCTCATAATAACTGTTTCAGCCTGGTCATTGGCATTATGAGCTAAAGCTACTTTATTAGCTCCTATATGATTTTTAAGCTCTGAAAAATACTTGTATCTTTCATTCCTGGCTGCAGTTTCAATGGACAGATTATTTTCTATGCTTATACTATTTATATCAAGATTTATGGAATAATATTTTATAGCATATTCATTGCAGAAGTCTTCAACAAATACTTGGTCTTTTAGAGCTTCCTCTCCCCTTAATCCATGATTTACATGGGCTACCACTATTTGAATTCCCAGTAAGTCCTTTAGCTTATATAGAATGTGTAGTAAACACATAGAATCAGGTCCTCCGGAAACGGCTACAATTACTTTATCACCTTTTTCTACCATACAATATTTTTTTATTGTTTTCAAAACCTTATCTATCAAGGTAACACTTCCTAATAAATTATAATCAACATTATATCATAAAAAACTCCTGGGCCATATGACCTCAGGAGTTTTTGAAAATAAGATCAATAACTTATTTTAATACAAGGTATATACCTTAGCAACTAACACAGTCATATCATCCTTTGCAATACCCCCTGAAAGGCTTAATGCCTCCTTTAAAATTTCCTTTGCCATCTCCTTAGGGCTATTTATTATAGATTCTGATATAAATTCCTCTAAATCCGTAATAAGGGGGCCCTTAGCTGTAATAAGGGGTTCCTTAAAGGTATCTGATATTCCATCTGACAGCATAATAACGAGGTCACCATTGCTTACTACCTTTTTTATAATATCTGCTTCTACCTTGTCTAGAACACCAATAGGTAGACTCCTAGAAGATATCTTTATTATCTCCTTTCCTCTTTTTATGTAGCTATCTACCGCCCCTATTTTCATAAAATCTACTTCTCCAGTATATAAATCAATACTTGCAAGATCAACCGTGGAAAAATTTTCTGCCAGGGAGTATTTCATAGTCATAACGGAATTTACAACCTTTATGGCACTTTCCTTACTGAAGCCTTCCTTTGTAAAGCTCTCTATTAGTTTCATAGCAGCATTACTCTCCTGATTAGCTCTAGGGCCAGATCCCATCCCATCGCAGAGCAGAATCATATAGCTACCATCAGGCTGTTCATTAAAGCTATAATTATCACCACAGTAATCTTCTCCTGCTTTGTTCAAACTTTCTCCAGAGGATATTATGAAATATTTTGGTGTCTCTTTAAAGCTAGCCCTACAGGTATTAGTAGTTTTGTCCACCTTGCAGCTTTCTTCAGTGATACACATATTCCTTCCTAACCCTATATTAATTAAGGGGAGAATAGTTTTCGCACAATACTGTCTACCCCCACAATGCTCTATGTTAAGATTTGTAAATAGTCTTCCACTCTTATCCTCAATGCAAAAAAGTCCACTATATATTATATTATTTTTATCAAGAAGCTTCTTAACCTTAAGCTCTATTTCCTCATTATAATAAATATTGCTGCCTATTTCATAAACTATCTGATTAATGGAGCTTGCCATGCTGTTAATTTGAGAAGCCATTATAAGCTTTCCTTCTTCGAGTCTATTCCTACATAACTCCTTTATATTGTAATTCTCTAGAATCTCTTCTGTTGCTTTTTTAAGCAAATCCCTTTTTATACACCTTGAGCATAGCTCCTTAGGAATTAGAAATCTTTTCTCCTGAAAGCTTTGGATTAATTCTGTAAAAGAGTTATAAGTAAAATATGCTTCACCTTTCCAACAGCTTGTACTTAAAGAACACTCACTACAAATTCTATCAGCTAGCATTTCAACCAGGAAGGTACTTTTATCCTTAAGTGGAAGATTTGCTACACCCTCTTCTTCTTTAATCACATTTGATATATTATAAAGAACCTTAGTAAGGCTATCTAATCTATTTAATATTATATTCTTAAACTTCTCTCCATTTTTCCCTGAATCGTCCTTTTGATTTTCCCATACTAATTCCTTAATCCAACCCTGATAATAAGAATCCTTTATTATTAAAAATATTATAATTGCTATTATACATTCGATTATTTTAAAACTGCCGATATTTGAATATAACTTTATTATGGTAAAAGCTAGCAAAAAGGTTATGGCAGAGAAAACTTTTTTATATTGTCTAAATAGCCCTGCTATTAAACCACATAGCCCATAAACTCCTATATAGTTAACAACGCTGCTATTTGACATACCTATTATTACTCCTAATAATATTCCTAGCGATGCACCAAAGGAACTTCCCTTTACATAGCTTACAACCAATATAAGAAAAAACGCCAAAATATTCCGAGTAGAGACATCAAAGATGTTTAAACCTATTCCTGATATACCGATGGCAATTGTTATTGTGCTACTAATAATATTTTCATTAGTATAGGAACTTAAACTTCCTGTCTTTTCGAACTTATCTACCCCTTTCAAGGCATAGCTAAATATATAAAACAATACCATGGTTATACCTAATAAGATAAAGCCTTGTAAAATAGATGTAAAAAGAGTTCCGCCAATGCAAATTTGATATACTATAAATTCTACTAGTAATGCTGCCACAAAAAGTGTTATTTTCCTAAACTTACTACTTTCATTAAATAAGGCAGAAATTATCAATATAGTTATTGAAAGAGCAATGTATATTTCCATACTTGCTAAATTTATTAGTATCAAAGAAAGGTAACCACCTATTGCACCAAGGGTAACTATAACTGTATATCTTAATTTACTATTTAAGCTTACAGCCATAATAAAAGCAATTCCAAAGGGTGCGATATAATTTATTAAAAACACTCGACTTATCAGTATAGCAAATATAAAGTATGTTAAAGCATGTATAACGTCCTTTATACTTATTTTCTTTTCATCCTTATCTATCTTAGTACTTTCTATCCTACTGTATGGTATATACTCTATTCCTTGCTGCATAAAATTTACCCTCCTAGTTTAGGTCTCAAAGGAAATTATAGCAAATACCGTTTAGATTATGTGTCACATATAGGTTGTACACCACATTATCGTAGGACAATTGTCCCTATTAATATACATTTTATTCACAGTTAATACTATATGTTGTGTTTGATACATATATAATAGAATAAAATGTAATTTATTAATTTGTATACCTAATTTACAAAAAAATAAAAAATCATGGACTATCTATAAAAGACTTCCCATGATCAATGCTCTTACTGGTAGCGGAAATAGGACTTGAACCTACGACACCTCGGGTATGAACCGAGTGCTCTAGCCAGCTGAGCTATTCCGCCATAAAATTTGGTTGCGGGGATAGGACTTGAACCTATGACCTTCGGGTTATGAGCCCGACGAGCTACCAACTGCTCCACCCCGCGATAATATAAGATTTGGTGCTGAAGACCGGAATCGAACCGGTACGGTGTTTAACCACCGCAGGATTTTAAGTCCTGTGCGTCTGCCAGTTCCGCCACTCCAGCGAATATCTCTTTTGGCGACAAGGATTATTATATCTTAAGAATAAACTAATGTCAACACCTTATTTATAATTAACACTATTCTTTTTTAATGAGTTATTTTCTACTGATTATTCTATTAAGGCCACCTTATTAATTTAATAAGATAGCCTTAATAATTTACCAAGGTAGCCCTTAAGGCTATCCACTTGATAGATTACATAAATTTAGTAACTGGAACTTTTTTTACTATATCCACCTTTTCCTCTTGACTCCTGGTGCTTTTTCAAATCTTGAAATCTTTCTTCACTTTCTTTCAAAAATTTAGACATCCTATCTTCAAAATTCGCTGTTGCAACTTTTCCTTTTTCATTATTCCAGTCTATTTCAACAGGTTTCATTGTTCTTTTAGGAGCACATGCCTGTTTAATTGATAAGCTTATCTTTCCATTATCATCAACAGAAATTACCTTTACCTTTACAACATCTTTTTCCTTAAGATGTTCCCTAACATCTTTAACAAAGCTGTCTGATATCTCTGATATGTGAACCAAACCAGTTTTACCATCAACCTCAACAAATGCACCAAAACTTGTAATATTTACTACTGTACCTTCTAGTATGCTTCCTGCCTTTAAGGTCATATTAATAAAATTCCTCCTTAATAATAAAAATGATAGTATAAATTTAATAGATAATTATTTCTCAGCGTCTTTCTCTGGACTATTCACTATAGGAGTTTCATCTTGTTTAACCAGGCCTAGCTTTTCGCGAGCTAATTTTTCATAATATAAATCAGGATTTGATTCATAAGTTTTTTCTTGGCCTTTTAACATTTCATTTTTGCTCTTCAACTTAGTTATCTGATCCATTCTACTAATTTGTTCTACTTTAATAGAATGAATCAAAATTTGTTGATGAATCAAAACAAATGCTATATAACCAGATACGCCTAAGTATATTAATCTATGTAACTTTAATCTTTTTTTCATATACCCTTTGTCCTTTCATTAAATTGAGTATATCACAAAGCCCTTAATTACATTTTAAATAGAATTCTTGATTAGTTCAAGTTTATTTTAAATATTTTTACGTTTTTCTCGTTATTTTATTCAAAATAAGTAAAAAGGGATACAATAAATGCTTAAATAATATTCTTACGATGGAAAATAATAACTTTAAAGTTAATTTTTCTATTTTTATCAGCCTATAGCTTAATAATTTAAAATATATAAATAAGCCAATACATATATATAAATATGCATAAGTACCTATATATGCTGCACTAGTATAATACATAATCATAAATATTACTATAGCAGAAAATATCCAGAAAAGTATATCTTCAACAAAAATAACGAACCTAGCGACTTTTAAGCCTCTGAATAATCGATATAAGTCATAAAGAAATCCAATAACCATACCACAAAAAATTCCGAACATTAATGTTGTAGCTTGTTCAACTATTGATTTCAACATAATTTATCTACCTAAAAAGCCTTTGAAGTATACTTTCGTTAACCTTTGCTTTTTCTTCTTTACCCGAATAAATAAAGGAGCCAATGATACCCACCATAATTATATCACCATTTTGAACATCTAATTTATTTATTTTAAGTTCTTTACCCTTAATGATTAGTTCTCCTAAGTTTGTATTTAAAACTATTTGGTTATCATTAAAGCTGAGTACCTCCAACACACCGCTTAGAGAAAGCTTCTTTCTGCTTTCTAACGTCAAATTACTCTTTTTATCTTCAAATTTACTATCTTTTTTTATTTCCATAATACTCCTCCTCGTAAAATATATATGAAGGAATATTGATGTTTATTACTCGGTATCCTCTTCGCCAGCAAGAATTTCGTACATGTTTTTGGCTTCATCCTTTTTAATAAATTCAGATATCATAGATATTTTTGCCTTAAGGAGCTTTGCAGCAAATCTTATTTCAATAATATCATCAACTTTAACTTCAGATCCTGCTTTTGCAACCTTACCATTTATTGAAACTCTACTCCCAGAGCAAGCTTCCTTAGCAACAGTCCTTCTTTTAATTATTCTTGATACTTTTAGGAATTTATCAAGTCTCATATAATCCACCCCTTCTAAAGCTATTTACTAAAAAATCCTTGGTGCCCACTAGTTTTTCTTATCCTGCGCTGGCTATAAATAGCCAGCGCAGGATAAGAAAAAACCTGGAAAATCCAGGTTTTGAGAATTAAGTTTACTTATTAACTTTATCCTTAAAGTCTTTTCCAGCTTTAAAAACTGGAACAACTGAAGCTGGAATTGTTATTTCTTCTTTAGTTCTTGGATTTCTTCCTACTCGTTCAGCTCTCTGTCTTGATTCATATGTACCAAATCCAACTAATTGTACTTTATCTCCTTTTTCAAGAGCTTCTTCCACACTCTCAATAAATGCTTTTAATGCTGCTTCTGCATCCTTCTTTGTTAGATTGCTTTTTTCGGCAATACTTGAAATTAAATCTGCTTTGTTCATCTTTTTTACCTCCTAAAAATTATGTTTTTTTTTGTTTAGATAATTCTTTTAAAAAATTAGAGTTGCTTATTATTATTTGTGGTTTTTTGTAAAATTTAGTGAATTACTATACTTTAGTTTTTTCCCACAGACAATCCATCTCATATATTGTCATGTCCTCTAATTTCTTGCCAGAACTTATTGTGCTTTTTTCTATTTGTTCGAAGCGACCAATAAATTTATCTATAGTATAATTTAAAGCATTTTCAGGGTCAATGTCAAGGAATCTTGCAATATTTACAGAAGAAAATATTAAATTTCCTATTTCTTCTAGTATTTTAGCCTGGTTTAGCCCTTTATATACACTTTTCACCTCAATTAGTTCTTCTGTAACTTTATCCATAGCTATTTCTATACTTGGAAAGTCAAAGCCAACCTTGCCTGCTTTAGCTTGAACCTTTTCCGCTCTTAGGAGAGCTGGTAAATTCTTTCCAATATGTTTGAGCTCCTGCGCATAGCTTTCATAACCCTTTTCCTTCTTTTTAATTTCATCCCAATTTTGTAAAACCTGAAGAGAGGTTTCTGCTTGAATATTCCCAAATATATGAGGATGTCTATTTATCATTTTGTCACATATACTTTTTATCACATCTTTAATATTAAAATAACCTTCCTTCTTCCCAATGGCTGCATGAAACACCACCTGAAGTAAGACATCTCCTAACTCCTCTAATAGTTCCCCCTCATTTTTATTATCTATTGCCTCAAGAACCTCATAACATTCTTCTATAAGATACCTTTTAAGGGAGACATGGTCCTGTTCCTTGTCCCATGGACATCCCTCTTCCCCCATTAGCTTATCCATAATCTCTAATAAATCATTGAAATCCACAGCCTTATTTGGGCTTTCTGGTATATATATGGAGGTTAAATAATCTATATCTTCTTGCCTGTCCAAACAAAATAAGGGAATTTCTCTTATACTCTCCTGACCCTTTATTCCAGCCGCCCTAATAAAATATATTTTTGTATCGTCATTATAATATTCCATAAGGGTAAGCTTAACCTCAGACGCAATAAATTTGTTATAAACCTGAGATATAATAAGCTTACTTCTCTTATCTAAGAGCTGCTTATTTATATCAAAAGCATCAATAAGCTTAAAGCCTTCGGAAGGGTCAATTTCTAAGCTTTCAAAAATAGCATCTATAAAACTTACAGAAGGTATTATTTTATATTCAATTCCATTCTCCTTACATAAGTTTATTAGATTAACTACGGATTTCTCTGCGACTAAAGGATGTCCTGGGACTGCATAGGCCACATTATTAAAAATTTTGGCTTTTTCTAAAACTTCTAGGGCTATTTCATCATATACCTCTTTAAAGCTATCCTTTGTTTCATAGCTCTCATCGAAGGTTTCATAGGTTATATCATATTCCTTTAAGAAGTTCACCGTGGGATGCTTTATTGTCCTTAAAAGTACCACATCTGCGTCTTTAAGGGCCTCTAAAGCTCCAAGGGTGATAGCCTCCTTAGCACCGGGTCCTAAGCCTACAATGTTAATCATATATTTTCTCCTCTGAAGTAGCTTGATTTATTTTGCTTTTGATTTAAGTTTATCTTTTATATAACTGTATTTAAATACTCCAAATACTATAATAAATAAGGTGTATACCAAAATACCAATGGTAATGGAAATAATACAGGCTACTTTGATACTTAAATTATAACTATAAAGTTTTGAAAAAACAAATATTACAGCAATAATCATTAACACCGAAGCATAAGCTGGCTTTATAACAGTATTATAATAATTTATAGAGATATTCATTTTCTTTTTTACTAATATTATATTTAAAACCGATGCTAATACATACCCAACTATGGTTCCTATTATTGCACCATATATATTAATTGAGGGTATCGGTACCAATAAATTTGTTATAATTATTTTCGTTATACAACCTAATAAAAGATTTATCACTGGTAAAAGGTATATACCGCTACCTTGAAGTATAGCTGTTGTCATTTGTGCTGCAACAATAAAAGGGATGGATATAGCTAAATATTTTAAAATAAGTGCTCCATCTGATCTTCCCGGAAATAATAAATTTAGTATAGGCTCAGCCATAAAAAATAGGCCTAAAAATGATGGAAAGGCTATTACTGCAGAAAATTTAAAAGCAGCTTCAACCTTTCTTATAAGTTCCAGCTTTCTCTTTAATATAAAGGATTCTGCGATGGACGGAACTAAGGAAGCACATAGTGCTATGGATAAGGTTAAAGGAATATTTATAAGCACAAAAGCCTTACCAGTAAGCTGCCCATATAATACAGCAGCTTGGGCATGAGTAAAGCCTGCTGAAAGAAGTCTTTGAGGTACCAAAAATGAGTCCATTAGGCTCATTATAGTGCTTACGGTTGCCCCCAGGGATATCGGGATAGCAATAGCAACAAGTCTTGTTAATACTCCTTGTGAGGCCTTATCCTTTAGCCTAGCACAACCTATCTCTTTAAATTTGTGTTCTTTGGTGCTTTCTCGATTATAATGTACATACTTTACCATTAAATAAATACTTCCAAAGATTGCTCCTATAGATGCGCCTAGTGCAGCACCTCCTGCAGAATACTCAATGCCTTTAGGCAATAATAAATATGCTAAACCAACTCCAAAGGTTACTCTCCCCACCTGCTCAATAAGCTCTGATATAGCAGTTGGTGTCATATTCTGATGGCCTTGGAAATAGCCTCTAAAACTACATAAAAAAGAGATGAATAATGGTCCTAGAGCTATACCTATTAGCGAATAATAGGACTTTTTATCCCACTTTAATAATTGAATTATATCTTTTGAAAATATAACTAATAATATTGAAAATACTGTACCCATAGTTAACATCAATAGTAATGCTTTTTTTAAGACTTCGTTTGATCCGTATTTATCTCCTAAAGCATTTTTTTCTGCAACTAGCTTTGATATAGCAACTGGTAAACCGCTGGCTATTGCAACATAGAACATATACAAAGGATAGGACATTTGATAATATCCCATCCCCTCGTCCCCAATTAGCATCATAAGTGGCCACCTGAAGAAAAGACCTAAGAATCTTGACAGTACTCCTGCTGCACCTAAAATTAGCGTTCCCTTGATTAAGGATTGTTTTTTCATCTTTTACCCCCAAAACCTCTATAAAGTATATTTATTTAAGTTTTGGAATTAATATAACTTACAATTTAACAGGTGTGTACAAAATGAAAAATAAAAATTATTATTCGAATATAAATAAATGAGACCAGCAATAGGCTGTAACGCCATTTATCACTGGTCTCATAGTACTGTACCTTTCTATATTATTTTTATTTATAATATAGATGGTAATTTTTACTCCATTTGCTTACCTAAGAAGGCAGATGCAGTTTCTGCTATTTTCATCTCTAATTCACCAAGCTTTTCACCCTGGGTTTTAGATAAGATGATTACAGCTCCAATTGTATCTCCTTCTGCCATAATTGGAGAAATTATTTCACAATAAAATTTGTTTTCAACATCCTCATCTTGAAATAGAGCTATAGCCTTTCCATTGCCCGCTTCTCCAAGTAAAACAATCTTTCTATCTTCTACAACCTTTAACAAATCGTTGCTGACCCTTTTATCCATATAATCTTTTCTGGTTGGTCCGCTACCCGATACAATATTATCTTTATCTGCTATCAATATAGTATGCCCTATTGATTGTTGAAGTGATTCTGCATATTCCTTTGAGAAATCTGTTAATTCTCCTATTGGTGAGTATTTTTTTAAGATTACTCCACCTTCTCTATCTGTAAATATCTCCAGTGGGTCTCCTTCTCTTATCCTAAGAGTTCTTCTTATTTCTTTAGGGATAACTACCCTGCCTAAATCATCAATTCGCCTAACTATTCCAGTAGCCTTCATGTATGAATTCCCTCCTTAATTTTGTCGAATTATAGTTTGTTTAATATTGTATGCTTATTATATTGCTAAATTAGATATTTTATACACAAAGATGAAATAAAGTACTACTATGGAAATAGTTACACATTAAAAAAATTGTACAACTATATAAGCTGTGCAATAGAAATTATAAATTATTTGTGTAGGTAGTAATTTTAGCGACTTTAGTCCATTCTGTAATTTTAGCATTTTGAGCTGCGGTATTTTTGGTAGTTGTAACTTCTGATTTTATTGTATCCGTGACTGCTGCTAAAGTTTTCTCTGGAAACTCCGCCCTGGAAACTGCTTTTATTATATCAAAACCACTTGTTAATGTAACTGGGTCTGAAACTGTTCCATCCTTAAGCTTTATAGCTGCTGTCATAAAAGCTTCTTCAAGGCCTGAGTTTAGATAAGGTACATCGCCTAAGTCACCACCCTTATCCTTAGTTGCTGTATCTAAGGACACCTCCTTAGCAACCGCTGCAAAGTCTTCTTTATTTTTAAGCCTAGCTAAAACTGCAATTGCTTCTGCCTCGGTGGCAACATTAATATGTAATAGCTTTATTGTATTTGGCTTTTCTGTAAATTCATATGGGTTTTTATCATAATAATCTTTAATTTCTGCATCAGAGACTGTAACATCCTTATCTATGTAATCTAATACATTATTTATTATAACTTGCCTTCTAATCTCAAGGGGGAAAGAAGCTTCAGTATAGCCAGCACTTTTAATAGCAGCTACATATTTCGCCTCATCACCTGCATAATTATCCTTCTTAATGCTATCAATCTGGGTCTTAACTTCTGTGTCTATTTTTGAAGTATCACTATCTAATTTTAGTTCCTTAGCTTTTTGAACGAGCAAAACCTCAGATTCCATCTGCCCAATAAGATTGGTTTTAAGCTGAGCTACATATTGCTTTCCAGTATCACTTTTATCAAAATCAGCTCCATATTGGGAATTAAGACTTGATATATTTTGATCTAACCTTTTCTGAAACTCCGCCTTTGTTATTATAACCCCATTAACTTTTCCAACTGGTGACTTTGCTATAGCTTCTGGAGTTTTAGTTAATAATCCACAGCCTGATATAGACAAAACTAAACTTCCTAGAAGGACTATTGTTAATCCCTTTATATATCTCATGTATTTCTCCTCCATTTCTTTATATATTGATTATAAGTATAACTACCTATTAATTCAAATCCTTTTTTAGTTCCTCATCATTTTTCACTGTATTTAACTGAAAAAGGTTTATTATTTCCTTAAGTAAATCTAAGGACTCTTTTTTATCCTTGTCAAAACTAAATATTAGAGTTGGTTTTTCAAGATTTCTAAAGCTAAGCTTATTGCCAAAGTTTTTAATCAGGACCTCTACTATATTTTCCTTTAGATAATCTCCCCTTTCAAATTTAAATATAAGCTGACTACCTTTTTCCTTTATTTCGCTTATTTCATAATTTCCAGCTATATTTCTAAAAACAGCTATATCCATTAAATTATAAACAGACTTTGGTATGTCGGAAAATCTGTCTTCTATTTCCTCTTGTAGATCATATAGTTCCTCTTTAGTGCTAATTACTGCTATCTTCTTATATATTTCTATCTTTTGTCCTTCATCTTGTATATATTCGGATGGTATATACGCATCCACCTTTAATTCAATGGTTGTCTCAGTTTTTTCCTTCAGTATCTCCCCATGGATTAGCTTTACGGTTTCCTCCATCATCCTACAATATAAATCATATCCTATAGAGGACATATGTCCATGCTGAGCTGAGCCCATCATATTACCTGCGCCTCTTATCTCAAGATCTCTTAAGGCAATTTTAAATCCTGAACCAAGCTCTGTGAAATCTTTAATAGCCTTAAGTCTCTTTTCAGCAACCTCAGTCAGTACTCTATCCTTTTTATATGTGAGATAAGCATAGGCTATCCTATTGGACCTTCCTACCCTTCCTCTTAATTGGTAGAGCTGAGATAATCCCATTTTATCAGAATCACATATAATCATAGTATTTACATTAGGAATGTCCATACCTGTCTCAATTATAGTTGTAGAAACTAATATATCATATTTATGTTTCATAAAGTCTACTATTACAGTTTCAAGCTCCCTTTCTGTCATTTGCCCATGGCCTATAGCAATCTTTGCTTCAGGCACTAATTTACCAAGATAAGCTGCCATTTCCTTTATGGTTTCTACTCTATTATATACAAAATATACCTGTCCTCCTCTACCAATCTCCCTTAATATAGCATCCCGATTAAGCTGATCATTAAATTCTACTACATAGGTCTGGACTGGATACCTTTCCTCTGGAGGGGTATCAATAACGCTCATATCCCTTACTCCAGTTAAAGACATATGAAGAGTCCTAGGTATTGGAGTCGCAGTCATAGTTAATACATCTATATTTTTCTTTAATTCTTTAATCCTCTCTTTATGTGATACACCAAATCTTTGTTCTTCATCTACTATCAATAGTCCCAAATCCTTAAACAGGATGTCCTTTTGTAACAGCTTATGTGTACCAATTAATATATCTACATTTCCTTCCTTAAGGGCTTGAAGGGTGATTTTCTGTTGTTTTTGAGTTCTAAATCTACTTAGCATATCTATCTTTATTGGAAAATCAGAAAATCTTTGTAGCATGTTATTAAAATGCTGCTCCGCAAGTATAGTTGTTGGAACTAAGAGTGCTACTTGTTTACTGTCCATAACCGCCTTAAAGGCTGCTCTTAAAGCCACCTCTGTTTTTCCATAACCTACATCCCCACATAAAAGCCTATCCATAGGTTTATCTGATTCCATATCTTTTTTAATATCTTCTATAGAGGATAATTGATCTACAGTTTCCTGAAAAGGAAATTCCTCTTCGAATTGATTTTGCCATTGCGTATCCTTATTGAAACTAAAACCTTTTAGAGTTGAGCGCATTGCATAAAGCTTAACTAATTCCTCAGCAACTTCATTAATGGCTTTTCTAGCTTTAATCTTTGCTTTAGTCCATTCGCTTCCACCTAGCTTATTAATTCTAGGTGATCTGCCTTCACTACCTATATATTTTTGAACCATATCAAGCTGCTCAACAGGGACATAAAGTTTATCTTCCCCACCATAATAAAGCTCTAGATAATCCCTTTTATGCCCTTCTACCTCTAGCTGCTTTATACCATTATATACACCAATACCATGATTTACATGAACTACATAATCACCTAACTTAAGGTCGGTAAAGCTCTTAAGCTTTCCTACACCTTTTTTGAAATGCTTTAGATTTTTTCTTTTTGATTCACCAAAAATCTCTTTATCTGATATAACACATATCTTAAGATTTGGGAATTCAAAGCCTACAAGTTGGTTTCCAAAGGTAATTATCACTTCACCCTTATTTATTTCTGGTATCATATCCCTATATACACTTTCAATACCTCTGTCTCTTAAGGTAGTAACAAGCCTTTCGCCTCTGGGTCTAGTTCCTGAGAGTATAATTATACTAAAGCCATTTTTTTTCTTATTAATGATATCATCAATTAGCAGATCCAATTGTCCATGATAATTTTGAAGGCTTATCTGATTAAACTCTATAATGTTCTTCGGTAAAAAATTTTTATTTGTAGTACCTAAGGTGCTCAGTACCAAGAGCTTATTTCTTATTATGGAGTTTATAACTTCTTCTTTATTTAGTAGCAAATTCCCTTGACCTGGTAATATATCTCCTCTCTCTAAAAAGCCTTTATAGTTTTCTATAAATTCTTGATATACACTATCTAGTTTGCCACTACACCTTTGACTGTCTAGAATTAAAATATAAGGATCCTCTAAATAATCTAAGAGGCTTGAGGTGTCTTCATAAAAATAATTTATATAACTGTCTATGGTTTCAAAGCTCCAATTTTCTTTAAGACTTTCCAAATTCGAGCCCACAACCTCTTTAAGTTTTCGTTGTAAATCCTTATTATCGTTCTGTTTATTAAATACTTCCTTATACTCAGCTTCAATTTTTTTGTAGCCTTCCTCTATCTTTGTGGAGGTTAATATTACCTCCTTAGCAGGATAAAACTCAAAGCTATTAACCTTATCTATGCTCCTTTGAGTATCCATATTAAAACTTCTAATAGAATCAATTTCATCTCCAAAAAGTTCTACCCTATAGGGTAGACTCATACCTGGAGGAAATATGTCAAATATCCCGCCACGAATAGAAAACTGTCCCTTTTCTTCTACCATGTCAGCTCTTTCATAACCACTTTGTACTAGTTCCTTTTCTATTTTGGAAAAGTCTATAGTATCTCCTAAGGTTAATTTAAATATTCCACTTTTAAATAGTTTGAGAGGTGTATATCTGGCAGCTAATGCTTCTATGGAAGTAACTATTATTTTTCTACTTTTTCTCACCATCTCCCTAAGAATCTTCAGCCTCTCCCATCTTAAGTCTCCGGAAACAGCATCTATGTTATAGAACACTACCTCTTTAGTTGGAAAATAATATACGCTAGTTGAATATAAGGATATATCTTCATAAATATCCTTAGCTTCCACATCGCTACCAACCAAAATAAGAAGAGATTTCCCCACCTCTTCGTATAAACTATCAATGAAATAGCCTCTTCCAGATTGGGATAAGCCATTCACCCCAATTGGATAATCTATATTTTTAATATTACTTAAAACCTCTTCAAACTCATTACTGGCTATTAGAGGCTTTATTAGCCCTCTAAACCGCATTATAACAACTCCTTTTAATAATTAGCAAAGCATTTATCAAGCCTTAAAGGAATTAAAGCTATTCATAGCAACATAGGTTCCTTTACTTAATACTATTTCAACTGCTTCTCCTGCCGCTTTATAAGTTTTTGAAATTAACTCTTTTTCATCTCTTGAAAACTTCCCAAGTACATAGGATACTAGTTCGCCTTTAGGGGCTCCAACTCCTATTCTTATCCTATTGAAAACCTGAACTCCAAGTCTTTCAATAATGTTTTTTATTCCATTATGTCCTCCAGCACTGCCCTCTGATCTTATCCTTAATCTTCCCATCTCTAAGCTTATATCATCATAAATAATAATTATATTGCTTATTGGTATCTTATAAAAATTAACCCACTCTGAAATACATTCCCCACTAAGGTTCATATAAGTGATTGGTTTAATTAATATTATTTTATTATTCTCTATGCTACCTTCCCCGTATACTCCTTTAAATTTTATCCTATTTATAGAGATATTATACTTTGAAGCAATTAAATCTATAACGTCATAGCCTGCATTATGCCTAGTGCCTTTATATTCGTCACCAGGGTTTCCAAGCCCTACAATTAGGTACATAAAACTTCCTCCAAAATGTTATTTTCCAAAACCTCGAAAATATCACAGCATACTTCATAGTTCGTACCCATGATGGTCACTTGTAAATATTTAAATAATATTTACCCTAATAAAATCATCATACTCTTCTAACATATTCTCATTATAATCCTTTGAACCAAGAAGTAGATATATTATATCCTCCTTCCTGTAGCCTTCCTTATATAATCGAGACTTTCTAATAATCTTTTTTACTTTAGCTTCATTTAGATTAAATATATCCGAAAGATCCTTTAAAGTATAATAATCCTTTAATAGCATACCAAATAGCTTGTTTTTTAGCCCAAGCTTATAACTTAAATCCACAGTTTTATTTCTATGAGGTCCATTTTTTCCTCTATGATGAAATGAGCATAAATATAGATAGTTAAAGGAAATATCCATACCACCTTCACTTTTATGAATAATATGATGTACATCAGCTTTCTTACCGCATACCTCACACCTAATCAATAGTGTCACTCCTCATTTTTATATAGACTTATTAAATCATTATAGCATGGATAAATCAACGGGTAAAGATGAAAACAATGGGTAAGCTGAAAACGGTTGGTCAGGTGTTGTCGTTCTAATCTGAACAGGGACATACCTGCTGATTTTAGGACGATAAAGATAGCATTTATCGCTATGCAATCAATGACTTTAAAGACTTCATTCTCAAGCCAGCAGGTGTGTCCCTGAATTAGATTATTCTTTGTTTCGATAGATAAGGAAGACTAGTAGAATTGCTGTCGGGAGGTAAGCTGGAACGGTAGTTATTTTGTTGTCGTTCTAATCTGAACAGGGACATACCTGCTGATTTTAGGACGATAAAGATAGCATTTATCGCTATGCAATCAATGACTTTAAAGACTTCATTCTCAAG